>PVMK01120725.1_pt1 | contig 26487 bp, 24 predicted proteins | sample 1853481 | NCBI WGS metagenome assembly PVMK01 (sample SAMN08533507, study PRJNA380276) | Marine sediment metagenome, whole genome shotgun sequencing project. | reverse complement strand
TACCATTTTTGTTTCGATGCAAGGTTGACGAAGCCCCTTTGATTTCTAAAAAATCACCATCTGGATAACCACCTGGTCTTTCAAGAACAGGAACAGAGGATTTTGTTGCTCTAGAAAAATTGTCGACATCCTGACTGCCATTGATAGCTTCGTTAATTGGTTCATTACTACATGATACTGAAAATAACATCATAGCAATAAGAAAAAATTTAATTAAATTTTTCATAATATTTAGATTTAATAGTTACTTATATTTCAATTTTATAATTATAAATTAAATAGGCTTTTAAAATATAAAATTGACTGTTTGCTATTAATCAAAAAATTGATAGGGGAAATATTGGGTAAAGATTGAACATATAGTCCGTTGCTACATAACAACTATATTGTAATTGATTTAAAATTATTTTTAAACACTTAAAATTATGTTGAATAATTGGAGTTTTTAATATTGAATTTAAAATGTATAATGGAATGTTGGAATAAAAAATATAAATTACTTAGTTGTCATCTGACAAATCATACAAGCCCATTTTTTTTAATATTTTTTGAAACTTAGGTTCAGATTTAAGGTTTTTAAAATAAGGGTCTCGATTAATTTCAGGCATTCTCGAAATTCTCAATTCTAAAGATTTTTCTAGTAAGGTTAATGCTTTTTCATTCTCTCCAATAAATGCATATTTTTGAGCTAAAAAGTAAGGTATATTGTAATTTTTTTTAACAGACTCAGATGCAATAATCCATTTATAAACACCTTTTATACCAAATTGTGTATATATACTACCTATTTCTTTAGCTTCATTAGAATCCTTTAATTTTTTTAGTTCAACAACAGCTTTATCATATTTTTTTGAGCAATATAAATATCAAAGTTTAACCAATTGGTCTCAACAAATTTAATGCTAATGTCTAGCGCTCTCTTATTTTCAATAAGTGCTTTTTCATAATCGCCAGAATAATAATAGGACAAAGCACTAAAACTATAATTAATAGTGAAAAGAGGGTTAAGTAGAAGCGCTTGATTTATTTGTTCTCTTGATTCTTCAAGTCTACCAGTAAAATTTAAAAATTTAGAATATAATAAATGTGAGATACTATTATTAGGATTTATTTTAAGTGCAGTTAACAATTCATTTTCTGCACCTTTCCAGTTCCATTCATATCGAAACATTATATTTGCAAGTATATGATGAGGTTGCCCAATACTACTGTCTAAATCAATAGCTTTATTATTAAGTTCTTTAATCTTGGTTTTTGTTTTTTTAGAAGGAAGAATCCCATTATTTAATAGGGCATTATATGCACATGACAATTCTGAATACCCTAATGCAAACTCAGGATCTTTTTTAATAGCTTGTTCTAAATAGGTCATACTTTTACTAGGTAAACCATTATTCAAAAAATGCCGTCCTTTTAGATATAATCCATACGCTTCTAAATTATTAGTTGGCTTTTTCTCAATTTGGTCAAGTTCAGAATTAGAAAGCTCTGTATTTAATTCTTTCGAAATTTGTTTGGCAATAGTACTCTGTAACTCAAAAATGTTTTTATAATCTTTTTTTATATCAGTTGACCAAAGATGTTTGTCATTTTTAGCATCTATCAATTGCGCTATGATTCTAATTTGGTCATTATCTTTTTGTACACTCGCTTCCAAAATATATGATACTCCTAACTCTTCTGCTATTTCAGGAGAAGTTTTTGTAGTCTCACGATATTGCTCTGTTGATGTTCGTGAAATCACCTTAAATTCTTTAATACTTGACAAATGATTTAAAATTACTTCCATTACACCATCAGCAAAATATTGATTTTCATTATTATCACTAAGGTTTTTAAAAGGAAGCACTGCAATAGATTTATCCTTAATTACCGTTTCAGTAATCTCTGATGCTAACTTATTCTCAGGTTTATTGTAAAAATAATATGTAGTAACTAATAATATTATAATGAAAGAACTAATAATAATCAAACTATACTTAGATATTTCTTTTTTAGCTGATACTTTTTTTAAATTTCACTTCTCCAGGAGGAAACCCGTAAAACTCTCTAAAGCAAGTATTAAAATAGGTTGGGCTAGCAAAACCTACACGATAAGAAATTTCTGAAGCAGTTGTCACATTTTTTTTGTAGCATTCCCAAAGCTTCCTGAAGTCTATAATGACTGATAAAACGACTGGCAGATTTACCTTCAATTGATTGTAGTTTGCGGTGTAGTTGTGAGTGGCTAACACCTATTTCTTCTGATAACTCATTTACTCCAAATTGTTCATTTTCAAAATTGACTTCAAGAATAACATACAATTTCTGTATAAACTCTTTATCCATTGAAAGCTCTTCTTGCATTTTATTTGTTTTATAAACTAGTCTTATTTTAAAAAATTATAACTGATGAGTAATAAATATAGTGGAATAGAAGATTTATTTTGAATAATATTCAATTTCATAAAAACAATATAGTAAGTATTTTCATCAAAACCATTGTTATTCGTTGAAATTCAATTTGTTAAAGTTTTTTAGTGGGGAATTAATGATAAAAATAGGTCATATTGAAATAACTCTTGTTAACCAAGATGTGTATGACACATTGCTTTTAAGGCAACTTATACTAGTCAACTTGAAAAGACATAGATAAACAAAGACATTACAAGCTGATTATAGAGTCCCATCCAGACCGCAAGATTTCCTTCTTCAAGGAAATAAACAAAGTTGTGTTGTCCACCATAGCTTCGGCGAAGGTGGAAAGTAGTGAGATACCCAATCGAGTTGGGTATGAACTAATGAGAAGCTTTTCCTTAAAGCCTGCCCTGAGCGGCAGTCGAAGGGGGAGGGCTTTTTTTTAGTGAGCTAGTCAATTACAATTGGCGTAAGCGAACTAATCCCGCCGAAGGTCGGGATTTCATCATTTTATCTTCATAATGCCAAATTTGCCAAGTTTTTTCACAATAAAAAAGGGGGTGCAATTCGGTATTACAAAAATCAAAAAGGTAACCTGGTTACTAAAACATAAAAATTAAAAGAAATGATATAAAAAACCCTCATAGTTTAATTTAATGAGGGTTTAAATTTTAGTTGGTTAGTAGGAAAATAAGAGCCTTTTAAAAGTGTTTTTTAGTCTCCGCTCATATAAGCATCATACACCAAGATTTCGTCCCAACTGTTTTTAAAGGTTGCATCATACAATTCCTGTTGATTCGCCCATGAGCCTTTGCCATTTACTTTATTAAAAGTTTCTACCCAGTTTACATCTCTATCAAAATCGGCCCAATTTGGACTAAAACTCCAGGTAGAAATATGACGCCCTAAATCTCCTTGTCTAAATTCGTTATAATAAACGCCCCAAGGGTTTACACCTTCCAGAGCTTTTACTGTTTTACTTACTCTTTCAAAGAATGTTTCTACACCTGGTGTCGGCCCATCAGCAACTTCCCAATATCTCACAAAATTAATTGGGTATTTAGAATTATCTCCATCCAGCATATCGGTATTATTTAGCTTTTTATTAGATTTCCAATACTCAACGGTGTTGGTCTTTTTTAATATAAGGATCAACATTGTCTCTCCAATCTTCGTCATGACCACCAACAGAAGGTCTAGTATCCAAATCGGCATAAGTTAATGCTCCCATTTCCCAAACAATTTTACCGGCATTAGGTCCAGTAGTAATGTTGTAAACAGTAGCTTTATGAGGACCTTCTTTGTGATAAGTCTGATTATGCTTCCTTATATTATCCTGTAATACTTTAAGATTTTTATTGTCTGGAGTTAACATAACATCTTCCCACATCTCGTAAGAAGAATCATCTTGTGCATTTACGGTTAACATGGCTCCAAAAACTATGGCAACCATGGTTAATAATGAAATTGATTTTTTAATCATAATAAAAAATTAAGAGTTAGTTAATTGACCATATAACGGTTATATGGCATTTGCTAATAATCAAATGATAAAGGCTCAACGATTGGAGAGTCATAAAGATATAAATATAATTTACAATGTTAAAAACAAAATATAATTATCACTTAATTATTTTTGTGTAAGGATGTTCAAATGGAAATAGTTAGTGAGTTTTTAGGGCATTCTAGCATGAAGATTACACAAGATAGTTATGGTAAGATAGTGCAGAAGATGATTAGTTTGGAGATGGAGAGGTTGAAGGGGAGGTGATAAACTTTCATTTTATGGAGGGTTTTTTTGTTTTAGGACATTTCACATTTTCTTGAACTTCTTTAGCCTCATTTTCTCAATAGTTAAAAATCTCTTTTTTGTCAATCATTCTACATTCAAAATGTGTTTCTTTAATTATTCTATTTTCAGCAAATGTATTTGCAATTAATTTTGGAATGCTTTCTGTTCATGTATTAAAATAAATGGGTAGTCCATTTTAAAATATTATAATGCTTAATTTATACTAATGATTTATTTTTTATAAATACCACTTTGTAATTCAATTTTATTTTCTACCAAAGACTTCAAGACATTACTTAATTTCTTATTTGTAGAATCTCCTAACAGGACATTTAACCCTACGGGGTTATCGGTCGTTGTTCTTTCTAATATTTTTTTCAAAAACTTAATAGCTCCCTGGGTTTGATGAGTTGTTCTTGTTTTGTTAAACCCTAAACTTTTCAGAATGTTATCCATGTCCACTATCGTTTGTAGAAAACTTATTGAGTGATTGTTTGCCCAGGGTACAGGATAATGAACATCTTGGTTAGCCCTTTTAAAAATATCGTAATAAATTAAAGAACCATTATGTTTTAAAACCCTATAGATCTCTGAATAAAAAGTGTGCTTATCTTCAACATTCATTTGTACATGCTGTGTCCAAACAACATCAAAAAAGTGATCTTTAAAGGGAAGTTTAAGTGCGTCACCTTGAACAAATTCTGTGGTTCCATTAATTTGAATGATTTCTGATATTTTCTGAGCTGTACGAACGTATTCCTGACTTATATCTATACCATAAGCATGGCAGTTAAATTCGTCTGCAAGCATTCTACATGGGCCACCTAGCCCACTGCCCACGTCTAACACTTTTAAATTTTTAAAATCTAATTGTGTCATAAGTTCTTTTGAAACTTCAGCTCCTCTGAGATGAAATTCATCTACTCCAGCTACATCAGATCTTTTTACATTATTAATATCAACACCTTGATGTTTTAGACGGTTAAGAATATTTTCATATAGCTCTGGAAGATGATATTGTTTTTCGATAAGTGCATTTCTGTCGCTCATAATAATTCAGGTTTTGATAGGATTTTTGCTTTTATTGGCCTTCATAGAGAATAACCAGGCGTTAAATAATTTATCAGCTCTATTTTCGCTTTTTAGTTGCGATATAAGACTTTTACGAGTACTTTCTTTTCTATGGTAAATTACTTGTCCTTCTTTAGTATCGAAAACAAATACATGTTTTGTGTCTAAAAGGTCTCTTATTTTATCAGCTAATTTCCAATTTTTATTATACCTGGCATTTTCTCTCATATCTACAAGTTCATCTATGTATTTATCTTTAATTTTCATACTTTAAATAAATGCTAGTTATTAGTTTCTTTGATATATCCCCAGCCTTCTTGTTGCCTAATAAAGATTTGCTCTAAAGGATTTTGCACGATAGTAACACCCTTAAGTATCATTGACGCATCAGCATTGCCTCTCTTCATGGTTGAAGAACACACTTTGAAAGTCACATTTTCATTTTCTGATAGTTTTAAAATCTCTTCTGCAACAGAAGATTTATCAGCTAAAACCATATCAAGGGATCCGCTATAAACAATGACATCTAATTTTGCGTCAGGTTCATTTTGCACCATAAAATTTACATGTCTTATGGCTGTTTGATGTGTTTTTTCATTACTACTAGTAACATCGAAGATCAAATTTATAGGTTTGTTTTGCGCCAAGATCATTGCTGAAAATGTGAAGACGAAACCTAATGTGATAATTTTTTTCATGATTTCATATTTTATAATTAATAATAATGCAAATAAAATGCAATCATGAAAGTTGCACTTTGCTTAAAAGTTCAAAAAATTGACTTTAAAGTTTAGCCCTTTAAAAACTAGAATTATGAATATGTTTTGTAATAAGCACTCGGCTTTACACCAAATCGAAATTTAAATACGCGACTAAAATGGGAGACGTCTTCAAAACCACATTCAAAGGCTACTTGAGAAATATTAGTATTGTTATTAAGTATTAAATTTGTCGAGTAATCTAGTCGTTTATTCAGCAGCCATTTACCTGGTGTTGTATTGTAATGTTTAAAAAAATCACTTTTAAATTTCGAAAGGCTTCTATGACTCATTTTTGCAAACTCTTCCAATTTTAAATTAAAACAAAAATTGGTCTCCATAATATGAGCAAGAGATGGTTCTGAATTTAATGTAACCGATTTTAAATAGGCCTTTAAAAATGGGTCTTCACAATTGTAAACAATATTAATGAGCAGTTCTTTCAATTTTAGTTTTAATATAGATTCTGGAGGATCTTTTTCTTGTCTGAAATAAGGGAACATAGATTGTATAAAATCAGCTAAATAATTTTTGTGTATTAACTTAGTAGCAGTAAACTTATGAGCAAGTTCATTTTTTATAATAGGTACCTTATTGACTACATCTATTAATGATTCTCTTATCAAATCGTCGGGTAAGAAAAATCCAAGCATACAAAAAGATTCATCAAAATCTTGGGAAACAATAGCTGCACCTTTTTTTACAAATAAGGTTTGCCCTGTTTCCATAGACCATACTCCTTGAGATGTTTTCCATGTTTTTTTTCCGCTTAGGATATAAACTAAATAATCAGATTGCGTATAGATACCTACATGTTCTTCTTCTTCAAGACAATTATATTCTATACATACAATGTCGTTTAAGATAAACTTTTTGAAGAACATATTCTCTTTTACTATCTCATATAAATTTTGCATTCAGTTGGTATTAAGTTCATCTATATACCTATATTTTCAATATTTCATTAATTATAAGAAAATTGATTAATAACAAATTTAACATAAATATTTGGTTAGGAGAAGATTACTAAAAACCTTAATCAATGATATTGAATTTCAAGTTAAAAAAATAGATTCGAGTCCCGTCCAGACCGCAACTTAGAAGTTGTGATGTGCCACTTAAATGCAACAAAGTTAATTTCGATTTCAAATCCAATTGCTATAATCTGAAATTATACCTCACCTTTAATAAGATCTGCTCATTTTGTAAGACCCAACGTTGGGTCATATCATTGATCGTATTGCGATTAAATACAAGAAAAAGATCGCCTAAAGGTGAGAAGATCCAATGAATACGCGCATTTAATCCCAATGTTCTGCTCACCGTATCGTATTGCAGATAGCTGTTTAATTGTAAATCCGAATTAACATTAAACCTTACACGTATACCGGACAGTGTTTGATTAAAATCTCCCCATGGCAAACGGCCTCTATTGTGAATGCCATTAAATTCAAACCCTAATAAAGCGCTGGGGCTCCAATTTAATTGTAATTCTATTTCATCTAAGTGTCCGTCATAAAAAGAACCAAACCACCAGGTGGCCTGTCCGTTTAATCGTCGTTTTGCCGCAAACTCGGCTTCCAGACGGTAGCGCATAAAATGGTATTCGCCTTCCGGGATAATGACATCCTGGGCAATTTCAAAAGGGGTAAGGATATTTTCTCCTGCCGGTCTCACATTCATTTCAATGCGATCACCGCTTTCCAATCGCCAGTTTACCGGAGCGGTAAATACACTATAAGATTGCCATGGGCCATCAATGCCTTTAATGTAGGTTACAAAGAATTGATGAAACATTTGCCTTACCCATGGCCATTCGGGCCTGGGGGCATAAATGGTTCCCAAGCGCATATAGTGAATTCCCCGACGTGGGACAAATCCAAAGGACGGATCAAAATCCTCACCAATTCGCGAATAGGTCAAAGCGGCATCCCATTTGTCGTTCGGGTAATCAATTTTAAATCCAAAAGCAGACCTGTCATCCGTCAGATCTTCCCTGTCCGTATATAATGCCCAACCTCCGGCAATAAAATTCTTATCCCCGTTAAATCTTGTGGTCTGATATGTGAAATCGGCGCCGGACATCCAACTGCCATTACGGCTAAGCGGATCACCAAAGGAGGTGATGAGACCTACTGTACTTTCCTTTAAAACATTTTGTCTTATCCGCATCACCCCCATATTGGAAGGGTCAATGTGTTGCCCATCGATTTCTAAGGATTTCGTGCGAACTCCTAATCCGCCAAAAGCAGTTTTACCTATACGACCATTTATCTTTGCGCCTGCCAGTATTGAAACTTCATTGTTATCAATTAGCCCTATTCGCCTGCTGAAAAAGGGAAGTACCGTACTACTCCCTGTACCAAATCCGAATTCAAAAATATCCGAACCTTCAAGAAAAAATGTTCGTTTTTCTGGGAAAAAGAGTGGGAACCGGGTTAAATTGGTCTGCCGGGTATCGACTTCAGTTTCTGCAAAATCGGTATTAACAGTAACCGTTGCCAGTACATTTGGGCTTAATCGCTGACTGACGTCCAAACTGGCATCTATCTCAAAATTTGATGATGCTCCTTCACCGTTTTTATTTAACTCACTTACGAGCGAAGGCCTCACATTGAGCCCTAAACCATAATTAAATTCGGGAAGATCGGTTAATAATCCTGCCCTGCTGGTTTGAATAAACCACTGATCTCGCTTAACATTGGCCCATCTTATGGTTTCCTGATTTCTTTGAATTCTTCTTTCTACGTTAAAGCCCCATTGAGTCAGCCCTTTTTTGAAGGAAATGCTTTGAATGGGCAAAAGAATCTCTACAGACCATCCCTCGGAATGGATAACCGAGCGGGCCTCCCAAACGGCATCCCAATCCTTATTTTCCGATTCACCACGGTTAGACACTAAGGCGTCATATCGGGCTGAAAGGGCATTTACCGCAAAAATATATCCGGATTGCCCATCCAAAAATGGATCTAAGACCAGTTTAATATGATCTTCGTTGGATATGTCCGTATCTCTTAATTTAGAGAACCGAACAATGTCTTCCGGCTTTGAATCTTTGCATTCTATTCCGATGATGATGGATTTTTCATTAGCGATGACCTTAACAATGGTAGGATATGATGGAACGCCTTTTTCCACGGGTTCGGTAGTGAGGAAATTATCCAGAACAGGAGCATTTTTCCAATCGGGTTCGTCCAGCAGACCATCTATGCTAATCACGTCTTGTAGTTTACCCGCTTTAATGGAAGGCCGGTCTAAAGATTGGCCAAATATTAATGTATTAGGCATTAATAAAAAGCAGTAAATAAAAAGAAGGCAAATATTTTTGTCGAAAATTAAACGCAGCATGAGTATAGACGAATTTAGTCAATTTGGTACTAATTACCAATATGGTATTGACTAATGAAAGTTTACCTGCCTCTGGCAGGGCTTTTTCTTTATCGGGACAAATAATTTTGTGTCTTTAAGTATTCAATTCTATTAATAACACAATCCTTCTCTATTTTTTAGATGATAAATATACCTATACTATCTATTCATGTTATAGTATTAAACCAAAATTTTATCCATAAATCATGAGTAAAAAAAACATGATAATTATCATGTTTTTTTTACTCATGATAGTTTAACTTTATTAGCTAAATCTTTTAGGTAGGTACAATTAGTGCTTTATTAATAAGACCTTAAATGACACAGTTATAACTATATCAAAAAATTTCTTCATTTTTTGCTTGACAGCATGATATAGTTAGTTAAATATTTTTTAAAAATTCGGTTCAAGTAAAGGATGAAATCAAGAATGACATTGGTTTTTGAATTTAATTAATAGATTATGAAAAATCTAAAGGAACTTATTAATGAATGTAAATATCATGCTTTTGATTTAAATTTCACAAGATCAAAAAAGTGGAAAGAAGAGAAAGAAGGTAGAGTATTGGTAGGTTACATGCCTATCTATTTTCCAAGAGAAATACTGCACTCTGTGGGCGCTTTGCCTGTAGGCATTTTTGGCGGGGGTGATCGTAAGCAAATTATCAAAGGAGACGCCTATTATCAATCATATATTTGTCATATTCCCAGAAGCATAATAGAAATTACTCTCGATAAACATTTAGACCATATAGATGGATTTGTCTTCCCATCTATTTGTGATGTGATAAGAAATTTGTCGGGAATATTTAAGCAACAAAAAATTGGAAAGTTTGTTAAATACATGGATTTTCCTCAAAACTTCTTACCCGAAATAGGCGGGGTGTTCTATCAGCAGGAAATGGAGCATGTTTTAAAGTATATCAAAGAGATCAATGGTAAAGAGGTAACAGTAAAGAAGCTAAATCAATCTATCGATTTATATAATAAGAATAGACAGTTTATAGAGCAAATTTATAATATTCGTCAAGATTATCCTTGGCGTTTATCTGTTGAAGAAGTGTATTGTATTGTTCGGGCCGGGACGGTTATTCCAGTTGAAGAGCACAACGCTATTTTGAAGCAAATCTGTCACCATATTAAAGAAGATATTGGTACCCCTCAGGATAAGATTAAAGTAGTTGTATCTGGCGCATTTTGCGAACAGCCTGCTTTAGGCTTGATAAGAGCAATAGAAGAAGCAGGTTGTTACGTTGTTGATGATGATTACATGCTCGGCTCAAGAATGATTTTAGGTGATATTGATGCTACAACCAATAAACCTTTAGAGGCTATTGCACTTTCTTATATCAATCAAAGTCAATACTCATCATGTATTTTCGATGTACATAATCCTAAAGAATATCGATTAGCCAGGATTGTAGAAAACAGAGGAGCTGACGGTGTAATATTTGCCTCAGCCAGTTTTTGTGATCCAAGCTTATTAGATGCTCCTATTTTTCAAAATGCATTCGATAAAATGGGAATACGTTACATAGCATTCCAGTACAGTGAAAACATTAATCAATACAAAGTAATTAAGGAACAAGTAGGAACCTTCTCCGATTCCATAAAATTATGGGAAGACGAGCCTGTTTCAATATAATATTGGACTTTTTTAAGTATAAGAAATATGTCAATAAAAGCACAAAAAGAAAAGAGCATGATTCTCCAAAAAGAGATGGTTGAAGGGTTATTTAACGACTTGGCGCATGCTAAAGAATTGGGAAAAAAAGTTTGCTACACTTTTATCCCAGGGAACTTATCAGAATTAATAAAAACGTTTGATATGCTTCCGGTATATCCTGAGATTAATGCACTTCAAAACGCTATGCGTAAAAAATCTGGTGAGTATATTAAGGAAGCTGAAAGAAATTCCCATTCCGAAGATGTGTGTACCTATGTAAAGTGTGATATAGGGATGATGATGAAAGGGAACATTGGTCCTACGGGACAAAAACTTCCTGAACCGGATGTGCTATTATTGAGTTACACAGGTTGTTTTACCTTTTTAAAATGGTTTGAAACTTTAAAAAGAGAATACCCAAACGCAAAGGTAATAATGGTACACACTCCATATCAAGAAAATGGGGTGATAACACCAGAAATGACCCAGTATATGGTAAAGCAATTTAAGGAAGAAGTGATTCCTCAAATGGAAGAAGTTACAGGCATTAAATTTGATGAAGAAAAATTAAAGAGGCATTTGGTATTATCTGCTGAAGCTGAAGATTGGATAACAAAAATTTTTGATACTACAAAGCATAAACCTTCACCTATAGATGCCTATTTTGCCGGTGTATACTATATAGGCCCTATTAATATTGGCTTCAGAGGAACTCAAAAAGCGGTAGATTATTATAAAGAATTATATAAAGAAATTCAATTAAGAATCGAAAAAGGATTAGGACCCATTACTCCCGAAGGAGAAATGGAAGAAGAAAAATACCGATTAGTGGTCGAGGGGCCTCCAAACTGGACAAGCTTTCGTGAGTTTTGGAAAATATTCTATGATATGGGAGCAGTTATAGTAGCTTCATCGTATACCAAAGTTGGAGGTGTATATGATTATGGTTGGAGACATGATCCTGAACGACCATTAGAAGCCCTGGCAGAATATTGCATGAATTGCTATACCAATATGAACATCCCTCAACGAATTGATTTATTAAAAAAATGCATTGTAGAGTATGATGCAGATGGTTATATAACGAACTCCATTAAAAGTTGTAATTCCTTTTCTGCAGGACAATTAGCAATGATGCGTGAAATTGAAGACAGTTTGGAAGTCCCGGTTGGATTCATTGAATCCGATTTGGTTGACCCACGCTATTTTTCTTATTCAAACATTAAAAACAGATTAGAATCGTATTTCCAAATGTTGGAGCAACGCAAAAAAATGGAAGCAGAAACGGTTTAATTAAAAAAAATGAAAAAATACTATTTAGGAATTGATTTAGGTTCAACCACTTCTAAAGCTGTCATCATAAACGAAAAAGATGAAATAATAGGAAGAGGAATTACCAATACCAGGGCCAATTATAAAGTAGCCGCCGATATAGCCAGAGAAGAAGCCATTTACGACGCTCGGTTTACATTATTAACCAACAAATTAGAAGACGAAATTGAATCTAAACCTGAGTTTAAAAAATATATGGAAGATATTAGAAGTGTTTTTCAATATCGGCAGTTTAAGCGAAGAATGGACAGTTTGGAAAAGAAATTAAAAGAAACTGTTCAAAACTATTCTTATGATAACAAAGAAGATATCGCCGAGGCATTAAATAGTATTATTGAAACAATACGTCCACAAATCAAAAATGAATTTATTAATGAAGATCTGGGTTCCAAAAATCAATTTTTTAGAGATATAGTTAGCGAAAGATATAATGGTGAAGTAGAAAAAGTAGACAGGACACTTTACGAACCATTGATGTTGGCTTTCGATAAAAGTATTACACCTGTTGAAAATGAAATGGTTCAGTTCAATTTTAAAGAATTGATAGATGAATCTATAAAAACTTTGGAAGACAAATATATAGGATTGGTTGATGAGCAGGAAGATGGTAGTAAAGAAGATTGGTATTATGCCGAATTAAATGCTGTAAAAGGCAATTATAAAAATGTTGAATACACTTTACGTGAGCATATAGATGAAATTGCCGAAGAAGACATTCATATAGCCAATATGGTTGGGACAGGGTATGGCCGTGCTTTACTTCCTTTCCCCGAAGATTCTATTAAGTCTGAAATACTTTGTCATGCCTTTGGAGCTCATGCTGTATTTCCAAACACCAGAACGGTATTAGATATTGGTGGGCAAGATACTAAAGCTATACAAGTAGATAGTCGTGGTTTGGTTACAAGCTTCCATATGAATGATAGATGTGCAGCAGGTTGCGGAAGGTATTTAGGATACATAGCAGATGAATTTGGTATTTCATTAAATGAACTAGGCCCCGAGGCAATGAGTGCCGATAAAGAAACAACTATTTGCTCTACTTGTACTGTTTTTGCCGGTGCAGAAGTAAAAGAGCTTTTGCATAGTGGAGAAAAAAGACCAAATATTTTAGCTGGCTTACATAAAGCTATAGTGCAAAGAGCTATGTCCCTTATTGCTCGATCTGGAGGAGTTAGAGAAGAATTTACTTTTACCGGAGGAGTAGCTCGTAACCAGGCCGTATTAAAATATGTAAAACAAATGATCACAGATTCATATGGAGAAATTACTATGAACATTCATACAGATTCAATATTTATGGGAGCATTAGGAGGCGCTATGTTCGCCAGAAGAAATATAGAAATAGAGTTACCATCAAAAAAAAAGAAAGTAAAAACAACATAATTTTTCAAACATCTATAAATCATGAGTGATGCGATAAAAACAATGGGTATTGATGTAGGAGGCAGTTACGTAAAGGGCGTAATTATGACTTACAACACTAGTTCAGGAGAGCATAAAATTATTGATAAGCAAACAGAAAAAATTAGAAAAAGGAATCCTAAAGATGTTGTAAAAGATACTGTGGACATGCTTTTGTGCCGAAATGATTTAACGCACGAAAACATTTCTTATTTGGCTTCTACCGGTGAAGGTGAGATGGTAGAAAGAAAAACAGGACATTTTTATAGTATGACATCCCATGCGCGTGGAGGTAAATATTTTGTGCCTGAAGCTAAAACCGTCGTTGATATGGGAGGCCTTTATGTAAGAGCCATTAAAATAGATGATAGGGGAAAGGTATTGGATTATAAAATGACAGGTCAATGCGCATCGGGCTCGGGTCAGTTTATCGAGAATATTTCACGTTATCTGGGATTAGCTATTGAAGAAGTTGGCCCTATGTCTTTACAAGCCGACAATCCTGAAGTTCCATCCGGAATTTGTGCGGTATTAGCAGAAACAGATGTGATAAACTTAGTTTCTAAGGGGCTTTCTACTGCTAATATCGTTAAAGGGATTAATCTTTCAATTGCAGGTAGAGTAGTAAAATTATTAGGGTCATTGAGAGCCGAATCATCAATTGCATTGGTAGGTGGAATGGGAATGAATGTAGGCATGATACAAGCAGTTGAAGAATTATCTAAAGAAAGAAAAAAAGCAGATTTAATATTTGCCTCACATCCTGATGCAATTTACTCGGGAGCGGTTGGTGCAGCACTTTGGGGGGGATATAGATATTATAAGCTAAAAGAAAAAAAAAGCAGCGGTAATAGTCTAAATATTTAATTATGAAAGAACTCAATTCGGTATATCAATTAGGTGAAATTATTCCCAATACAGCAACCTTTTTAAAGAGGAATGCGGTTAAATTCCACGATAAATATGTTTATCAAGAGAAAAATACAGATGGTGTCTATGAAGGAATTACATGGAAATATTTTTATAACGACATCAAAAAAATAGCCGGGAACTTAAAGCAAATAGGTTTCAAAAAAGGTGACAAGATGATCCTCTTTTCCAGTAATTGTTTGGAAATGTTGGAATTGGAGATGGCAATAATGGCTTATGGAGGTATCGCTGTTCCAATATATTCTCATTTTAAACAAGCGACAGCCGAATTACTCATTAACCATTCCTGCGCTACCTGGATGGCTGTTGCCGGACAAGAACAAATAGATAATATTGGCGGAGAATTAGCACAATTAAAATCAATTTTCCATTTTGATAAAGTGGACGATAAACGATATAAGAATTTAATTCCTTTCACTCATTTAAAAAAAGACCTTCCACAAGATGAAGCTTCTTGTTTAAGCGAAACTATTACAACGGATACTATATGTTTAAATATGTACACCTCAGGCACTATGGGCATCCCTAAATGTGTTCAATTAACACATAAAAATATCTTATCGCAACAAGCAGCATTAGATGTAATCTGGGATGTGGACGAAAATGATAGGTTCTTGGCGTATCTACCCTGGCATCATAGTTTTGGAGGTATTTTTGAACTGTTTACAATACTTTACAGCGGAGCTACATTATTTTTGGAAAGCAGTTTTGGAAAAGATGTCGATTCCATTTTTGAAAATTGGAAATTAGTACAACCCACCATCTTCTTTAGTGTTCCAAAAGTTTATCAAGCACTTTATGAGAAAACACTGGCAAGCAAAGAAGCCGAAAATAGATTCTTTAACTCCGGTTTAAAATTCATTTTTACTGCCGCAGCTGCGTTACCCGAAAAACTTTCAAAGGAATTTCAGAAAAGAAATATCCCGGTTATTGAAGGCTGGGGCCTAACAGAAACATCACCCTGTTGCACTTTAACAGATCCTTCTGTAAAAAGAGCAATGGGCGTAGTTGGACAGCCTATACCGGGGGTAAGTGTACGAGTTGTCGATGATGGTGAAATTCAAGTGAAAGGGCCAAATGTTATGGTAGAATATTACAATAACGAAGAAGCAAACAAAGACATTTTCACCGAAGATGGTTGGTATAAAACAGGTGATGTTGGAGAAATTACGGAAACAGGATTAAAACTGGTTTCTAGAAAAGACAGAATTTTTAAACTCTCTAATGGAGAAAAAGTTGTTCCAACAGATCTTGAAAAAATTATTCAACTGAAATGCCATTACGTTCAGCATGTAATTATTTCAGGAAGCGGTAGAGATCATCCTGTCGCATTGATTTTTCCTAATAATAAATTACTAAAAAAACCTGATTACCAGATTTCGCCGGAAGAAGGATGTTTTTGCCCCAGGAGTTTACATGAATTAGGGAAGTGTTTACAAGGTTGTTTGCACGATGCTAATTGTGATATTAAACAAAAATTTTCTAAAATAAAATCGGCAGCTGTCATTGATAGTGAATTATCGTTAGACGATAGAACACTTACACCCTCAATGAAAGTAGCTCCAAAAAATGTTTTAGAAAAATACAAAGATTATCTCCTAAATATGTATGGTGAACGTGTCCCCACCGAAGAAGAGGTATATGTAGTTGAGTTAGATGTTAAAAATAAAATAGATAGAAAAATTGTACAAGATTAAGTCAACCGAAATAATGAAAAAAGTAATGAAAGATTACTTTCATTCTTTAGAATCAGGCAAAAAGAAAGTTGCCTGGTGCACTAGTGCCGGACCTGCTGAACTAATTCGTTCCTTTGGTTTTGAGGTGTTTTTCCCCGAAAATCATGGAGCATTGCTGGGAGCGACCCGTACCGCTATGGATTTTATTCCCGAAGCGATAAAATGTGGTTATTCGGGGCATGTTTGTTCTTATACCACATCCGATATTGGTTCATATCTAAAAAAACAGTCGCCATTGCAAAAGCATTATGGCATGAAAGGAGTTCCTAAGCCAGATATTATTGCTTATAACACCAATCAATGCAGAGAAGTAGAGGATTGGTTTACTTTTTATGCAGATGAGTTTAATTGTCCCATTGTGGGAATACAACCTCCAAGATATTTAGATGAAGTTACTCAAGATGAAGTGGATTTGGTTGTAAAACAAATGAAAAAAATGATTCCTGTATGTGAACAGGTAAGTGGACAGAAATTCAATTTAAAGAATTTTAAAGAAACGATTAAACTAAGCAAGGAAGCCACACTGTTATGGCAAAAAGTACTAAAGACTTCCACAGCTATTAATGCTCCGTTCAGTTTTTTTGACGGAACCATACATATGGGACCCATTGTAGTGTTAAGAGGCACTCAAATAGCAAAAGATTATTATACAACGCTTCTTGCCGAATTAAAGAGAAATGTAAAAAATAATATAGGCTTTTTACCTGAAGCAAAAACACGGATTTTTTGGGAGGGAATGCCAATATGGGGGAAATTAAGAATGATGAGTGATTTGTTTACTTCAAACGGCGCTGCTGTTGTTGCCTCAACATATTGTAGCAGTTGGGTGTTCGATAGAATAGATGAAAATGATCCTTGGAATTCTACTGCAAGAGCATATACAGAGATATTTATCAATCGTAGCGATAAAGCCAAAGAAAAAATCTTAGCAAAATGGTTTAAAGACTATAATATAGATGGGATTGTATTTCATGATTCCAAAACATGTTTTAATAATTCTAATGCCAAATTTGGAATGCCACAGCGCTTACAAAAATTGACAGGCGTTCCCTCAATAGTAATAGAAGGGGATTTATGTGATCTGCGTTTTTTCTCCGAAGGACAAAGTATCACTAAAATTGAAACTTTTTTAGAGCAAATAGAAGATTGTAAAGTATTGAACTAAATGGATAAAACTAATAAAATAAAGGTTGGAATTATTGGATTGGGACCAGTGGGAACAATCTTGGCAAACAGCTTTAAAAAGGCGGGATGTGATGTTGCTCTTTGTGACCGAAATGCAGTAAAATATGATAAAATTAAAACAGATGGCATTTTCTTAGAAAATGTAATCCAATCACATACCAAATTTGATAAAGTATATAGAAGTATTGCTGAGTTTGCAGAGTTGGATTTAGATTATTTAATTTTTGCCTTAAAGACATATCAGGTTCAAGATGTTTTACAAGAAGCATCCCAATTAATCACAGATAAATTAGTGGTAGTTTCAGCACAAAATGGTATTGATGTCGAAGAAATGTTGGTTCCTACCTTTACCGAATCGAGGGTGTTAAGAATGGTTGTAAATTATGCCGGCAATATGGTAACACCAAATACGGTTAAGGTTACCTTCTTTACACCTCCAAATTATATTGGTTCAATAGACGATTCAAAAACACAGGAAGCCGAAACTTTTGCCAATTTGCTAAATTCAGTTGGAATAATTACAGAACCCGTTGATTCTTTCGAAATATTAAAACGCAGCTGGGAAAAAACCATTTTGAATTCATCCTTAAGCGCATTATGTGGAGTTGGTCGGTTAACCATGGCAGAGGCTATGAGCGATCCGGATACAATTGAACTCATTGAACAAATAATTACTGAAGCAGTTAATGTTGCTGAAACAGAAAAAATTCGATTCCCCGATGACTTTACACGTCAATGTATGCGTTATCTGAATAAAGGAGGAGACCATTTTCCTTCATTAGCACTTGATCTTATAAATAACAGGCAGACAGAAATAGAATATTTTAATGGTAAAATAGTAGAGTATGGCCGTAAACATTATATAAGAACTTCGCTTAACCTTTCTTTTACCAATATGGTAAAAGCAATGACCAATAAAAACATTATTTCCAGAATTCCTGGAGTAGCAGGAGATGTCACTAGAAAAATTTTGGATAAAGGACTGATAAATAAATCCGGATCAACAACTAAATTTCAAAAATCAAGTTGCTTTTTAGGTGTAGATTTAGGCTCAGCCTTTTCAAAGTTTTCTGTTATTGATGAAAAAGGGAATCAAATTTTCAAGTATTCTTTACCAACTCTTAATAATGACAGACAAGCGCAAAAAAATGTTATGAATACCATTGCCTCTTCTTTTAATATTAAATACAGTTGTGCAACAGGTTACGGGAGAAAACATTTTTCGGAAACAGACATCATTAAAACCGAAATAAATTGTGCTGCGATTGGAGTGTCACACTTCCAATCGGGGGAAAAGAATATTATAGATATGGGAGGAGAGGATATTAAAATTATTAAATGTGATGATGATAATCGTATAAGTAGCTTTTATATGAACGATAAATGTGCGGCCGGAACAGGTTCATTTATTTCTGAAATTGCCGAAAGAGCAAATATCAATATTACTGAAATGAGCACTTTAGCTTCACTTTCTAATAACGATAAAGAACTGAATAGTTTCTGTACGGTATTTGCTAAAACTGAAATTATGAATTGGATTTTTGATGGATTGAGCAAGCAAGATATTGCAAGAGGAATTTACATTTCTGTAGCTAATAAAGTAGCTAAATTGAGGTTAGAAAAAGGGATTCCAACCTATATGATAGGTGGAGTAATAGCCCACCATCCTTATTTAAAAATATTATTAAACGAGAAGTTCGATGAAGACATACAAATTATAGAAAACCCTCAGCATGTGGTTTCTTATGGTGCAGCAATCATTGCTTCAAAATACTACAATGAGAACTTAAAGAAAAAACAAGATATTAAACTGGAAAAAGCGGAAAAATGAAAGGGTTTCACGATAAGAAAAAAGGAATTGGAATAACTTACGATAATATCTATCTCGTTAATGGTGCAAGAACTCCGTTTGGAAAATTGTGCGGTACATTAGGTAAAGTTTCCCCAACCGATTTAGGAATTTATTCAACAAGAGCAGCAATCAAAAAGTCAGGTATTAAAGGTGAAGACATAGATCAATTACTGTATGCAAATATTGGCCAAAGCTCATCCGACTCCTATTTTTTACCTAGACACATTGGTTTATACTCAGGTATTCCAAAAGGTGTCCCGGCTGTAATGTTACAGCGTATTTGCGGGAGTGGTTTTGAGACCATTATTTCTGGTGCAGAACAAATTTCGTTGGGTAAAGCGCAAACGACTTTATGTGGTGGTACGGAAAATATGACCCTTTCACCAACCGTGAGTTTTGGGAACAGAATGGGATATCCTCTTGGGAGATTAGATTTTAAAGATATGCTTTGGGAAGCACTAAATGATACTGCAGCCGTTCCTATGGGGTGTACGGCTGAAAATATTGCAGTAAAACATGAAATTACCAAAAATGAAGCTAATGAATTTGCTAAACAATCAATAGATAAATACTTAGCAGCAAAAAAAAGAGGTTTTTTTGATGATGAAGTGACAAAAATGAATTCTACTGTATTTGAAGTAGATGGATTAAACCCTCGAAAAGTGAGACTACCAAAAGGAACAGTTGATTTTATTACGGATGAAAATGTACGTCCGACAGACTTAGAATCTATGGCAAAATTACCTGCTGTATTTACAAAAGATGGGGTTCAAACAGCTGCGAACTCAAGTGGAATTGTAGATGGAGCTGCCTCAGTAGTTATTGCTAATAAAGATTTTATAAATACTAAAGGGCTAAAACCTTTATCAAAAGTAGTTGCTTCATCAACAAGTGCCTTAGATCCAAAAGTGATGGGATTAGGACCAGTGCCCGCCATTCGATTAGTATTAGAGATGGCTGGTTTAACTCTTGATGATATTGGATTGTTTGAAATCAATGAAGCTTTTGCAGCTCAGTTTATTGGATGTGAAAGAGAGTTAGGATTAAATAGGGATATCTGTAATGTAAATGGGGGAGCAATTGCTCTTGGACATCCATTAGCAGCTACCGGGACTAGATTATCGTTAACATTATCAAGAGAAATGCAAGACAAAGGAGTGAAATATGGTATTGCCTCTGCTTGTATTGGTGGCGGACAAGGAACAGCAATTTTATTCGAAAATCCAAACGTATAAACTAATTAGGTAATGAGAAAATTAAAGCAATGGCAAATGAAAGCGTTAAACAAAGATTTTTCTTTGGTAGAATCTGATTTGCCAGCTATAAATGAAAAGGAAGCAATTATAAAAATTGCAGGATGTGGTGTTTGTCATACCGATTTAAGTTTTTGGCACGATGGGGTGAGGACAAAAAAAGAAATGCCATTAACCCTGGGGCATGAAATTAGCGGTATTGTATTAGAAGGCCCTGAACATTTAAAAGGTAAAAATGTGATTATTCCAGCTGTTTTACCTTGCGGAGATTGTGAGTTATGTAACAAAGGCAGGAGTAATATGTGTCAAAACCAATTGATGCCGGGAAACGATTTTCATGGAGGATTTGCTTCTCATATTATTGTTCCTCATAAATATTTATGTGCTGTACCAGATTCAATTTTAGAGAAATATTCATTAGAAGAGCTTTCAGTTATTGCCGATGCCATTTCAACACCTTATCAGGTAATAAAAAAATCTGAATTGGAAAAAGGAGATTTAGCTATTGTTATCGGTGTTGGTGGTGTTGGTATTTATGGCGCATTAATTGCTAAAATCATGGGAGCAAAAGTATTAGCAATTGATATCAATGATGAAAAATTAGCTAATGCAAAAAAACATGGTGTTGATGCAACTTTAAATTCAAAAGGATTAACCCATAGAGAAATTAAAGGGAAAGTAAGAGAGATCTCGTTAAATCTGGGTGTCTCTAGATACGGTTGGAAAATTTTTGAAATTTCCGGTACAGCTACAGGACAAGAATTGGCATTTAGTCTTATAACATATACTTCAACCTTGAGCATCGTTGGGTTTACTATGAATAAGTTAGAAGTTAGGTTAAGTAACCTTATGGCTTTTGACGCAAAATTAATTGGAACTTGGGGATGTAAGCCAGAGCTATACCCCGAAGTAATAGAATTAATAGCCTCAGGAAAATTAAATATCAAGGATTTTGTACAAACATTCCCTATGTCAAAGATCAACGAAGTATTTAAAAACACTTTAGAGCATAAATATGATAAACGTTCGATTTTAGTACCTGATTTTAACTAATAATAAAATGCATTACGATATGTTACACAGTCATAATTTAGTAGAACACAACTACACAGATATTATCTATGAAAAAAGATCTGCAAAAGATTTTGAAGGCAACGAAGTGGAAGGCTTGTACAACGCATGGATCATGCTAAATAATCCAACTCAATACAATTCGTATACAACAAAGGCAGTAAAAGAAATTATATTGGCGATGCGAGAAGCTTCTAATGATAGAAGTGTTGTTGCAGTAGTATTTACAGCTGTTGGCGATAAAGCATTTTGTACTGGAGGAAACACCAAAGAGTACGCAGAATACTATGCTGGTAACCCTCAAGAATATAAACAATATATGCGCTTGTTCAATGATATGGTTTCATCCATTTTAATGAATGACAAGCCTGTTATTTGTCGCGCTAACGGTATGCGCATTGGCGGGGGACAGGAAATTGGTATGGCTTGCGATTTTACTATCGCTCAGGATTTGGCCAAATTTGGACAGGCAGGTCCAAAACACGGAAGTGCACCCGATGGAGGTTCAACAGACTTTCTTCACCTGTTTGTAGGGGTTGAGTTGGCCATGCTTTCTTGTACTGTTTGTGACCCTTGGTCAGCTCACGAAGCATTGCGTCATGGTTTGTTAACCGAAGTTGTGCCTGCTCTTAAAGTAAACGGCGAATATATAAATAATCCAATGGTTAGGACCGATAGATGGATAAGTAAGAAAACCAGTGAAATTATTTATGGTCTGCCTAAAAAAGGAGAACACTTGGTAAAAGGAAAAGAGTTGTTTAAGTCAGGTGAAGTGGATCTAAAACTGTTAGACGAAGCTGTAGATAAAATGTGTACGAAGCTAATGATGACCTTTCCTAACTGTTTGAGCAAAACCATTAACTCTATCCGAAAGAAAAAGCTAGAGCATTGGGATAGGAACAAAGAATCGAACAGAGATTGGTTAGCACTTAATATGATGACTGAAGCAAAAGCAGGATTTAAAGCTTTCAACGATGGCCCAAAAGGAAAAAGAGAGGTTGACTTTGTAAAATTAAGACAAATGTTGGCTGAAGGTCTTGAGTGGAATGATGAAATGCATAAAGCCATCTCTCCACAATATCAAAATACTGAAGTTTAATGAGATGAAAATGGAAAAATTAAAAATAGAGTACTCACATGAAGGAGCTGTAGCCAATATTATATTAAATGACGGTAAAGGCAATGTGTTAGATAATATTATGATGTTGGAAATACTCGATTTGTTTGATCAATTTAAAGAGAACAAAGACATTAAACTCATTACTTTTCAAGGAGAAGGAAAACACTTTTCTTTTGGAGCCAGTGTCCCTGAACACACCAAAGAATTTGCTGAGATAATGATTAAAACATTTCACAAGATCTTTTTTAAGATTATTGATTTAGGCATACCGACCTTAGCTAAAATTTCAGGACAATGCTTAGGTGGTGGCATGGAATTAGCATTGGTATGTAATTTTATGTTTGCCGATAAAACAGCCGTTTTAGCTCAGCCCGAAATTATTTTAGGAGTGTTCCCTCCACCTGCATCCATTATGTTACCATTAAAAATTGGTAATGCCAGGGCTGAAGAAATTTTGTTAACCGGAAGAAACATTTATGCCGAAGAAGGAAAGAGCATAGGTTTATTAAATAAAGTTTTTGAAACTAAAGATGAATTAATTGCAGGCACATCAGAATGGATAACCAAGAATATTATCCCAAAAAGTGCATCATCGTTAAAGTATGCTGTTAAAGCATCCAGAGCCACATTCAATTACATTATGAGTAATAAACTTCCATATCTGGAGCAAGTTTATTTGGGGCAATTAATGGAGACCAAAGATGCCAACGAAGGAATTAATTCTTTTTTGAAAAAGAGAAAACCCATATGGGAAAACAGTTAAATAAGAACTATGAAAAAGATAAACACAGTTGGGATAATTGGAGCTGGAACTATGGGATCTGCAATTGCTCAAAAATTAGCTCAAGAAGGATTTACCGTTTATTTAAACGATAGAGAACAAAAATATATCGATAAAGGAGTTGCTGGAATTAGAGAGGTTTTAGAACAAGGAGTAGAACGCCGAATTTTTACACAAGAAAAAGTTGAAGCCATTATTAGTAACATTAAAGGAACAACCAGGCAAGAAGATCTAAAAGTTTGTGATTTGATTATCGAGGCTATTTTTGAAGATTTTGAAATAAAATCAAACCTGTTTAGGGCTTTAGATAAATTTGTTTCTGCCGATACTATTTTGGCGACGAACACGTCTTCATTTTCGGTTACAGAATTGGCTGAATCGATTTCTCACCCTGAACGATTTATCGGAATGCATTATTTCTATCATGCAGCTAAAAATCGCCTGGTGGAAATTATTCCAGGAGAAAAAACATCAGATGAAACCTATAAGGCTATGCAGATATTTTCTGTACAATCTGGTAAAGACGCTATTCTTACCAAAGATTCTTATGGTTTTGCCGTAAACCGTTTTTTTGTGCCCTGGTTAAATGAAGCCTGTAAAATGCTTGATGAAGGCGTTGGAACAATTGCAGAAATAGATACAATATGTATGAAAACTTTTGGAATTGGGATGGGGCCATTTGCTCTAATGAACGCTACCGGAATTCCAATTGCCCTACATGCGCAAAAAACTTTAGAGCATTTTGGGCCCTCTTATGAAGTCTCAGCACTATTAAAAAAACAAGTAGCAAGTGGGAATGATTGGAAATTATCGGGAATGGATAGTGTGAATATCACACCAGAACTAACCAAAACAGTTAATGATAGAATATTAGGATGTACTTTCTTTGTTTGCTCTCAGATATTAGCAGAAGAAGTTTGTACTGCCGTAGATTTAAACAGAGGGGCAAAAATCGGACTAAGATGGAGAAAAGGGCCAATTGATTTAATGCAGAAATTTGGAGAATCTGAGGTGAAACGAATTGTCAATGAATTTGTCACATTGTATAGTGAGCCAACTCCAGTAGGAATTGAAGCCAAAAACTGGGAAATGGAATATGTAACCTTGGAAATCATAGGAAGTAGAGCCATTATCACAATGTCTCGACCGGAAAATATGAATGCTTTAAATGTAGAAGTAATGGCTCAGTTGGATAATAAGTTTTCATATGCAGATGCTCGTGACGATATAGATACCATTGTACTTACGGGTTCAGGTAAGGCATTTGTTGCCGGAGCAGACATTAAGTTCTTTGTAAAAAACATAAAGTCAAATACCATAGAAAATATTATAGCTTTTACTAAATACGGCCAGAAAGTATTTGAAAAAATTGATGCATCATCAAAAAAAATCATTGTCATTTTAAATGGATTGGCTCTGGGTGGTGGAATGGAACTGGCACTTTGTGCCGATGTTCTTTTGGCAGTACCAAAAACTAAAATTGCTTTCCCCGAAACAGGTATTGGAATTTACCCGGGATTAGGAGGAACACAACGCACTACTTTGAGAGTTGGAAAAGGGTTGGCAAAATATTTAGTGCTTACCGGACAAATGTTAGGAGCAAAGCAAGCTATGGAAATAGGTCTAATTGATGGCATTATTCAACCCTCGGAAATGTTTGATATTATTTCAGGAGAAAAAGAAATGCCTAAAAAAACAAAGTTCGAACTTTCAAAAAAATGGAAAGCAATAGAATCGCTCTTTAGCAAGAATAGTTACAAAGCTATTATTTCGGGTGATTACTTTAATGGAACAATGGATACTGAGAATATTGATAAGCTTGCTAAAACAATGAGTTTTAAAGCCCCTATAGCAATGGATTTTTCTGAAGAACTCATTGAAGCCGCTCAAGACCCTTATTCAGAATTAGAAAAATTGGCCGCAATATTTACTACCAAAGATGCTTTATTAGGTTTAACATCTATAGGTAAAAAAGTTGAGTACTCAGGGGAATAAAAAAGGTGTCTATACTGCTTTTATAGTAGCTAAAACTTAGTTTTTTTAAAAATGTCAATTATTTGTTTTCTGTCTTCTTTAAGTAATTTCTTGGCCTTTTCAATATCTAAATATTCATAAGGACGTGACAAATAATAAGGTAATTCCGTTACCTTGTCCGTTAACATTATTAAATTTGATTTAGCAAGTCTTTCAATTACAGAATGAATAGTTTCTTTTAGATTGGCTGGTGAGGCTTCCTTATATTTATTAGAAAGAAGAGAATATAGTTCGTCAATGGTATGCTGCCCGTCCGCAAGTTGTAACACGACACCAAACCATGGTTCCAGGGTTTGTCTTTCATTATCCGGATTATTTATATCTATTAATGAAATTTGATTTTCCTTCTTAGAGAATATCACATTGCGATAAAAATATTTAGATGTATCCATAATTTATCGGGTTACTATATCTTAATAAGCTATCTCTATAGCTGAAATTTTCTCTTCAAGTTCAGTTTTTCGATCTTGTCCTAATTCCATATCAATATCCTTGAACTTAAAAAAAATGGTCTCTAATTCTTCTTCTCCCAATAAGCTTTCGGCCAGCACAAAAAGTTCATCATTCTCTGCAGCGATATGATCAAGTAGATCTTGTAGATAATTATTTAGCTCTTGGTATGACTTTTCGTAATTACCTTCCATAATAGCTTGTTCAATTTCCCTGGTATAATCTCTAAAGTCCTCATGGTGTTGCTCAAATTCATCAATAATTTCTCGTAAAACAAAATCCGGGT
>PVMK01164876.1_pt1 | contig 26491 bp, 31 predicted proteins | sample 1853481 | NCBI WGS metagenome assembly PVMK01 (sample SAMN08533507, study PRJNA380276) | Marine sediment metagenome, whole genome shotgun sequencing project. | reverse complement strand
GTGCAAGCAATAGTGAGAAGAATCTATGATTGAAACATATAGAGGCGTAGTGTATCCAAATCAAATAGATCACATGGATCATATGAATGTGCAGTGGTACACTTCAAAATTTGATGAGGCAACGTGGCATTTGTTTTCAGCCGTCGGTATCACCAATAAATACATTCACGACAATCAAAGAGGAATGGCAGCTTTAGAGCAAATCACGAAGTATAAATCTGAAGTAATAGCCGGAGATTTGCTTGTAATTAAATCCAAAATTTTAGAAGTAAAAGACAAAACCCTTCGCTTTCTTCATGTAATGTACAATGCAGAAACAGAGAAGGAAGTTGCAACATCAGAATTATTAGGGGTTCATCTTGATCGCGTGAAACGGAAAGGTTGCATTTTCCCTGATAATATAAAGGCTAAATGTAAAACATTGGTTGTTTAAAATCACATAACAATGCCCTTTCACAGCCGACCGGGCTTACGGCGCGGCTTTCTAAGGGTTTTATTCTAACAATCATTTTCGTCATTTCAACCTTTTTCAGGTTTTCCGCCCGGCGGGTGAAGGGCGGCGTTATATTGCCGACAATGAAATGAAATAAACTTATTGCACTGTGAAAAACCAATAAAAAATGATTTGTGATAATGGAAAGCAATCTACCAATTGAAATTAGACTGTTTTCTCCCGTTTACGAAAAACAAGTTGTCGATCTTATTGTTGCCATTCAAAGGACAGAGGGGTCAAGTCTTCATTTTTGACAGATTCAGGCCGAGCGTGAAGAATGAAGACTTGACCCCGTGGTTTTTCTATTTGGGAAGAATATATGAAAAAAGGATGTAAGGCTGTCGTAATCTATGCACCGACAGACTTGAGTTTTGGAACATTCAGAATGCTGCAAACGACTGTTTCAATGAGACATGAAGTTGCTGAAGACCTATTTGTTGTTGTCCGCTCAAATGAAGAACTAAAAAATATAATAAAAGAAATAATTGCATAACTAATAATTAGGGGGTACATCAACCATATGATTCATCCATACGACAATTCTACGCAGACACGCTGGGACCGCGGCGAGTTCAAGGTTCAACTCAATCAGCCCAATAATCCACGTCCCATTGGGTTTTGTGACGGAAGCCCCGAGGACGTCACTGAGCTCCTCTCAATCGCCGAAGCCGAGGGCGGTGATGACGTAAAGATCCACAAGAAGATCCTCAAGACCGGGCGCGAGATATGGACCTTGGGTGGACAAGGCAACCCCAGCGTTTAATAATTCCTTTTCTGTGATGCAAGCGGAAAACAGAAGAACTGTACAGTAGACAGCGAAGACTGGGTCGAAGGGAATGTACAGGATCGAGGCGATATTGATAAATTAATCTAACCGCGTCGAGCGGATGAACCGCTCACGCCAACCGTTAGATTCAATGAAAAATATAGATATGACAAAGGATAGTGCGTATAAGAGACAATTTCAAAAATTCTTTTCAGTTCCATTTGTTGCGGTTGTCGGATACATTGTTTCATTTTTTATCATTTTTATTGCCATGGAAATAGCTGATATAAGTGGTTGGTACGTTGTCTATATACCTTTTTTTGCGCTGATAGGTGCTGTTTTTACTCCAATAATATGGTTTTCATATAAGAAAAGTAAAACTTAGTGTGAAAGAGAAAATCTAACAATGCCACTGGAGCAGACGGCGTGAAGATAGCGGTTTTACGTGAAAGCCGTGCAAGATTGACAGATATGTGGACCGTTGCTCACTGGCGGCGTTAGGCGATGTGAAAACTTATAATTTATTATAAAAGGAGATTAAAATGAAGATCTATGTAGGAAATTTGTCGTACGAGGTCACCGAAGAGGACTTGCGGCTGGCTTTAGAACCATTCGGCCAGGTTGAATCCGTCACCATTATAAAGGACAAGCAGAGTGGTCAATCAAAAGGATTTGGATTCGTGGAGATGGCCTCTAAAGCTGAAGGGCAGTCTGCAATCGAGGGCCTAAATGGCAAAGAGCTAAAAGGAAGAACTCTTAACGTGAATGAGGCTCGCCCTCGCGCCGAAAGTAGCGGAGGCAGAGGAAGACAAGGTGGAGGCAGAGGAGGACAAGGCGGAGGCAGAGGAGGACAAGGCGGAGGCAGAGGAAGACAAGGCGGAGGCAGAGGAGGACAAGGCGGAGGCAGAGGAAGACAAGGCGGAGGCAGAGGAGGACAAGGTGGAGGCAGAGGAGGACAAGGGCGTGATAGATAAGGACCAAAGGGTGGCCGTAGGTTCTAATCATCAACATTCAACATGATAACTATGATTGTATAAAGTTTCGCCTCAAGCCGCTCAAGACCGACCTGAAAAAACTCACCGCTTTTTCAGGCGGCCTAGCTTTTCGACATTAAGGATTATATCAGATGACTGAAAAATTGCGGACTGGTATTTCTCAAATATTTGCGGGTTTATTAATTGTGTTAATTTGTGTTTCCAGCAGCCTATGGGAAGATAAGGCATCGTTTGTAACCACGGTTCTTTTTTTTGGGGTGCCGTTCTGGTAGGCATTGCTTCTCTGGGCAGATTGTGGTGCTCTATCTATATTGCAGGCTACAAGACAGACCATTTAGTCACGCAAGGTCCATATTCCATGTGTAGGAATCCACTTTATTTCTTCAGCCTTCTGGGTGCCCTTGGAGTTGGGCTCGCTTCTGAAACCCTTCTTATCCCATTTGTTATTTTAATTGCCTTTGTCGGGTATTATCCACTTGTCATTAAAAGTGAGGAGGCAGAACTGATAAGACTGCATAAGAGTGAATTTGAAATTTATCTGAAAGAGGTACCAATATTTTTTCCAAAAATATCCCTTCTGAATGAACCAGGGGAATATATAGTGAAACCAATGGTATTTAAGAGGCACATGTTCCACGCTCTTTGGTTTGTATGGTTTTTGGGAATCATTGAAAGCATTGAAGAACTTCATGAATTTAGCGTTCTTCCTACAATATTCAAAATATATTGATTTGTCTAACCTCTAAGGATTGACACGACCTGAAAGGTCGTTTTCAATCCATTGTTCAAGAAGCCCGGTTTACTGAGTAATTCTTCATCATAACCTAGCTCCTTTCTTTTGAAGGGTTAATTGGATGGGGATCCAATACAGGTATGACAGAGAATTAAAAGCTTTTGCAACCTGCCGCGGATGGGCTTTATTTGAGGGAATTACCTGAAGTCTTATCTGCCGCGAAGCGGCTTACTTGAACATGGCGCTTTCAGCCGACGCAAAGGACCGCACGGCTGAAGCGCATCGTTATAGAGCATGATAAATCTTACCAACAAGGCAGCGAAGCGATTCCGAGTGAAGTGGTCGAGTCTTGAGGAACGATCTGGCGACTTCTGGAAGATTGACGTCCAGATGATCGAACGTGTCCCAATGCTGTTCATTGTTCACGAGTACACATTATTTACTCTGGTGCGAAGGAAGACGCAGTTTCGAGATCCGCTGCTCATTGCTGGTGAAATCAAGATAGCTTGCCCCTGGTACCGATACGTTGGTGAACCCACTCTTGGCAAGAATGCCAACAGGAAGATCACAGGCAGCATAAGCGAGATGAAACGGATGACATGGGGGTCGTATTCGCCCGAACAGATCAACGCGCTCGAGATGTTCCTAAACGATGGTCTCTACTCGTATTTGTCGACAGACAAGCGCAACTATGGCCGACCATTTGAGGCTGTCGAGAGTTACGTGAAAGGTAAGACCCCCTGGCTATGACAAGCGGAATGGAGCTAACAGGAAAAAGCTGTGCGGCTTGCGCGAGGTGTCTTGATCCTCGAAAAATAGTGGCCTGTAGCTCATCCCGAAACGTTAGGTCAAAATAATAAGGCATGATGGAAACAATAGGAATAATTAAATCGATCGGCTACTTTCTTTTAGCCGGTCTTTTTGAAATAGGTGGTGGCTATCTTGTTTGGTTGTGGCTGAGAGAAGGCAAACCTATCAGCTATGCATTTGTGGGCTCAATCATTTTGGTTCTTTATGGAATAATTCCTACTTTCCAGCCAGCTCATTTTGGTCGCGTTTATGCAGCGTATGGCGGTGTTTTTATTGTTTTATCAATTCTATGGGGTTGGAAAATAGATGAAATTATTCCAGATAGATTCGACATTATCGGTGGTGGGGTAGCCCTTATAGGCGTTGGCATTATAATGTATTGGCCAAGAAGCTAACTCGTGTCCATCCAGAAACGGTCTTTTTGCCCGATCTCTGCGTTATGCTCAAAATTTTATTCTCGGAATATCAACTATATGCACCCCAAGGGCATTTCCTGCGTTGGGGCACAATCTGTAAGCGAACACACACACTAATGCAGGGAATGTGAAATAGCAGAAAATACGTTCGAATTACGACAATGTCAGTGGTTGAATCTGTGAAAGCTCTTTAAAATAAACCTGTTCGGATTCCCATAAATCCCTTGCGTGTTGCACGTTGAGCCAAAAATCGGGGGAATTCCCAAACAGGCGGGACAACCTAAGTGCCATTACCGCAGTAACTGCCCGTCTTTCACGCAACAACTCGTTAATTGTTTGGCGGGAGACGCCAAGTGCCGCCGCGAGACTAGCTGTGGATAATTTGTAATCAGGCATAAAATCCTCCCTGATCATCTCGCCTGGATGGGTCGGGGGAATTCTTCGTTTCATATTATTATTAATTGTCATTTTATGAGCCTCAATGGTAATCGGTTATTTCTACATCATAGGCATCGCCTTCGACAAATTGAAAGCAGATTCGCCATTGTTTGTTGATAGATATTGAATATTGCCCCTCTCTATTATCTTTGAGGGCATGCAAACGATTGCTTGGTGGTACTCGCAAGTCGTTTAAATCTTTTGCATGATGGATATATTCCAGCCGCCGTATCGCCCGTTTAAGTAAATCTGGTGGCAATTTTTTAGATTTTCCATCTGTAAAAAAAAGCTGCGTTTCTTTATCGGCGAATGTTTGAGTCATATAAACATAATTAACGCGTAACGTGACACTTGTCAAAGACCTTTTAAAAAGCAACTGCATATATACAATAACAACCTGTAAACATATTAATAAAAGCCAACAAGCAAGTGATCCGGAGTGCGTATAGTGTGCGGCTCGCGTAAAAGCTTTTGGTTCACCACATTCGAGGCGCGCCCGGTTACTTCAACGTTGCTCTCATAATGATAAATTCTGCGTTAATTACGGTACTCGAAAAAAAATCATATTGACTTATACCACCTTAAAGTTTATACTACGAAGTATCAACTATAACGAAAAAAGGAGTATATTATGAAGGCGACTGCAAAAGATCTTAGGTTCCGTTCAAAGGAGTTGCTTAATACGGTCAATAGAGGAGAAGAGGTCGTAATAACCTTCCGTGGCAAGCCCTGCGCCAAATTGGTACCCTATGGAGAAACAAAGGACCAAAATATAAAGAGCGAACTGTTTGGAATCTGGAAAGACAATAATATCGTTCAAAACGTAAACAAATATGTCAGGGATTTGAGAAAAGGAAGATCCTAAATGCTTATCGATACTGATGTTCTTATTTGGTACATGAAGGGAAATGAAAAGGCCTATAATGCCATAGAGAATTCAGAAAATTTCTTTATCTCAGTTGTTACATATATGGAATTGGTTCAAGGAATGAGAAACAAAACTGAGCTAAATACGCTGCGAAAGGCGCTTTATGGTTGGAACGCTAAAATCCTATATATTTCAGAAGAGATTTCCGTTAAAGCCATGTTTTTTGTAGAGCAACATTATTTAAGCTATTCCATCCAGTTGGCAGATTCTTTAATAGGTGCTACGGCCATTGCGTACGGGGTACCCATCCTAACGGGCAATGACAAACATTATAAAATCCTTAAGAACCTGCAATTAAAAAAATTCCGACCATAATCGATAAAATATCGCAGCGAACAACCCAATGCGCCGGATTCAAAAAGCCGGGGCTTTTATTATATACTGAAATCAGGGTAATACTTTTTAGCGCATTCCTGACAGATACTATGGCTAAATTCCGCATCAGAATGCTTCTGGATGTAGCTCTCAATCTGACTCCAATATCCCTTACCATCTCTAATTTTTTTACAGTGGGAGCAGATGGGAAGAAGGCCGCTCAATGTTTTCACCTTTGATAGAGATTCTTGCAGTTCAGAAATGATTCCAATACGCCTTGTTTCTTCAATTTTTAAAAGTCGGTACCCGAAATATATTCCCAAAAGTCCAACAATCCAGATACAAAAATAGGCAATTATCGATTTTCCGATGGTATCTTTTTCTATGGCTAAAATCGGGTCAGCCAAAACCGTCACGCTTATTCCGCCTCTCAATTCATTTTTTTTGTAACCTTGGATTGAATGGCATTTAAGGCAGGCGGCTTCAACCCACAGGGGAGCCATGTAACGAAAGAGTGTCTTTTTTTCTTCATTTTTGATAAATTCTGAGGATTCAGATGCTCCTGATGCAAAGGATTTCAAAGCATCCAATTCCCATTGATCCGCAGCATTTGCAGGGCGAATAGGTTTTGCACTTGTTATATGGAACCAAACTATTTTTTTTTGTTCCGCGATTTCTCCGATTTGCCGGGTCATATACGCTGGATTGATTTTTGTCAGTTTCAGGCCGCTTTTTGTAATCACGTCACGTTTATTATCCTCTAAATAGAGATTTGGCTGTGTCTTTGATGTAACAGGCACATAAACACCGCCATGGGACGCATTCCATGATCTAACGGTAACAATCTCCTGGAAGAATGCGCGGGATTGGAATTTCAAAAGATTATTGGTTTGATCTTTTGTATTTTTTATAGCCCATATGCACAAACCTGTTATGATGACCGTCCAAATGATTATGACAGTTGAAGCAGTTATATTTAGTATTGTTTTTTCTTTTGCAATCAATCGATATTTCTCAGATGTAGGAAACATATTTTTGTCCATTATCAAACACTATTACGCCGCGGCTCACAGGCCGCAAGGTTCGAGCGGTCTTTTGTGAAACCGCATGTTATTTGTCGTTAAAAGAAAGGGCATACGGTCAAGTATGCCTTTGACCCTTATCAATACGGTCTATTATATTTTCTATCCGTTTTTTTAGTTTTCCGTCGCTTTTTTTAAGCCCCGAAACCCTGCGGATTATGCTGCTTACCGTGCTGTATGCTTTGATATTAAACAGGTTTCTTATGTCGTTAAGGTTTTCGCCCCGCATTTGGCGTAACAGATAAACTGCAATATTGCGTGGTTCATTAAAAATTCCGCGTCTTGTTATCAACAATTCATTAAACGATACACCATAATGTTCACACACCAAGGAAATTATTGAATCACATGTCAGAGCCGGACTTTTTGATTCAGGAATCTCATAGCTCTTTTCCTTAAAATAATATTTTTCTTTTATTCCTGTTATGAAACTTTTTGGACCAAAAAATGATGGGAGCTTCTTTAATGAAAACAGCTTTGCAACTTCTTTGGAATCATCTTGGTGCATAAATTCAATAAACGGTTTCAGCCTGCCCCGTTTTTTGGGGGTTATCATGGAAAAAATATAATCTTTATGCAACCATTTCCACTTCTTCGCATATGACAGATAACCTTTGTAACTGCCCCATTCATAATCCGCCATATCTTTAACCATACCTGCTTTTACCGGGCTCTTATGTATATATCTCACCAGTTGCAGAAGATGGCTGTCATCACAGACAAGTATCGACTTGTACCTTCCCCTGAAAAGCTGACCGTCAAATCCATGTCTCCTGTTATATCTCTGGGTGTACACGCTGTTTAGATGTCTCATGCATCTTGAAATATTTCCATGGGGTGTCTGCAGCAAAATATGATAGTGAGTTGTCAGTAGACAGTATCCTGCTACATTTACATTCCACATTTCAGATATTTCAATCAGCAGATCAATAAACATTAAATAATCATGGTTATCTGAAAAAATGGACTCGGACCGTCTCCCACGGTTCATTACATGATACCATGCTCCGGGATATTCTATTCTAAGGGGTCGTGGCATGTTGCAACATATAACAGGCTATCCCTCATGGGTCAACAGTAGACTTGACCCCATTTTTCTATAATATAATATCCGTTTAGATTTTTCAGGTTCTTCTTTTTCATAATATTACCCAAAATAGAATGTTAAACTTTGCACGGTTTTTGCTTTACCTTAGTTAAAGCAATAGGGATTCTCGGGTGTACGTGCATCTTTTCAACCGGGCATCTTCAAAATTTAAATAAAAAGAGATAAATCCTGATATCAAGGTTCTCCTTTCGAGCGGATACGGTATCAACAGTCAAGCGACTGAAATACTGAATTGTGGTTGTAATGATTTTATCCAGAAACCATTTGATATAAAAACTCTTTCAAAGAAAATAAGGAACATTCTGGACCAAGAATAAACAAATTCAAAAGGAGAATATAATGAAACCGCTTAAAATATTGTTCGTGGTCTCTATGTTAATTTTACTCGTTTCATCGGCAGCGGCAGCAAATGATTTTGACTGGATCAGGGATTTCAATATCAAAGCTGAAGCGGACACATCAGGATTCAGGGCAAGGCTCGCAACTCGTTTTAAAATAGGAAGCACACAAATCGGAATCGTGCTCAACAATGTTGAAAATCCTGCAGACGCCTATATGGTACTCCGGCTCGGAGAAATGTCAAATCAGCCTACAGACTACGTTATTGAAAAATACAAATCCGGCAAGGGCGAAGGCTGGGGGGCACTTGCGAAGAGTCTTGGCATAAAGCCCGGATCAAGGGAGTTCCATGCCCTGAAACGTGGCCAAGATTTTTACGATAATAATGATAGGGGTAAGGGCAAAGCGAAAAGGAAAGGCAAGGCTTGAGCGCAGGAACAGACAAACTGCAATATTGCGTGGTTCATTATTTGAGCAAATGGGTCTGTCCTGTTCGGATTGCATCGATAAACATTTTTCCGGTTACTTTTAGTTTTCCCAACCGCCCTTTCTTATGGGACATAATAATGTCGTAAAGATCTTCCTTAGTTTGTGGTGGTCTTACTTCTGTAGGCTTTTTCTGCAAGGATATGGCTTTTTGGGGGCACGTGGGTATACATACACCGCATCCGATACAACGGTTCAGGTCTATCGAGGTTTGCTGCGTCTTTTCAGATACGCTTACCGCTCCGACTTGGCAGCGCTTTTCACAATTACCACATCCATCACATGTATCGGTATCTACCACAGCATAAAAATTTGAAGCCCAAAAATCCAACGGTTTAGGTAAGTTTTTATGCATACCGAGCATTCCGCAGCAGCATCCGCAACATGAACAAATGAACTCGGCCTTTTCCGTATTGGATGGTTGAAGAACCAACCCCTGTTTTTGATTTTGTTCAAGTATCGACATAGACTCATCCAGCGTAATTTCTTTTCCCATACCCATCCGCAGGGCAGCTTGGGCCATGCTACCAACAGCAAGGCAGGTTTCTTTTCGTTCTGTGATTTGACAGGGCTTACCCAACAAGGTCTTCTTTTGGCGGCATATGCATTCAAAGACAGCAAAAGGAGCTTCAGCCTGTTGCAATAGCATCGTCAATTCATCGAATGTGCTTACATTATGTTGCGGCTGGATACTTCTGGCAATTGGAATGGTACGCATCTGGGGGAGTTTTGTACTTATAAATTCTATCCCGAATTTTTTGCCCGATGTGTATTCATCAAAATCTTTTATAAACTCCGGGGTAAGTTTGCCGAGTTGAAATTCGTACATCCCCACAACAAGGGGGGCATTGCAATAAAGTCTTTTGCCGCCTTTAATTTTTAATTCAATCCCTCCTTTTTTTCCAATACGGTCAAGTAGCTCCGATAGTTTTTCTGGTGATTCAACTAAATACCTGGCTCTTTCAAATACCATTTCAATCGGTTCAGGCTTGTAGGTCAAACATGTTGCGATCTCAGCTTCTTGGGGTGAAAAAATGTGCTTCAGAATTCTTATCTCAGAACCTGACTTTGTAGCGGGAAATCCTACCGCCTGACTGTCTAAATGGCGTTGCAGTTTGATATACACTTGTTCATTTTTTTCCACATTACACCTCCTCTTTTTGGAAAAAAGGAGTCAAGTCTGTTTTTGACCCTTTTCAATACTGTCTATTATGTTTTCTATCCGTTTTTTTAGTTTTTTGTCGTTTTTTTTAAGCCTCGAAACCCTGCGGATTATGCTGCTTACCGTGCTGTATGCTTTGATATTAAACAGTACGCTGCTACACTTACATTCCACATTTCAGGTATTTCAATCAGCAGATCAATAAACATTAAATAATCATGTTTATCTAAAAAAATGGGCTCGGAGCGTCTTCCACGGTTCATTACATGATACCATGCTCCGGGATATTATATTCTAAGGGGTCGTGGCATATCGTAACATATAACAGGCTAATTCCCATAGGTCAACAGTAGACTTGACCCCATTTTCCCCAAAAGTCCCACCTCTCTAAGTGAGAAATGGGGTTCAATATCGGCATATATGCTATCTCTTAGTTTAAAGTTAAAGCAACTATCTTTAAATCTAAATTTTTTCACATAGTTAGTCTAAGATGCCAAAGATATTGCCAAAGTTGCCATATTGTGACAGATAAACCTTTGCAATTGACATCCCGCCCTATAATTGAGATAAATAACATATAATTTCAATCTTTTATTACATGAGGGGCCCTCCACCATGTCACTCACAAAGATTAAAATCGTAGAATCAATTCACAATCAAATCGGTTTGCCCAAGAACAAATCCACGGAAATCGTGGGAACCCTTTTAGAGGTCATCAAGAGGTCACTGGAAGCACGTGAAGATGTTTTGATCTCAGGCTCTTGAACCAAGGAAGGTTGTTAGGTTTAGGTGTTCCGGCAAGCTGAGAGAGAGGATTAACTTCAAATAATACGAAAGGTTTAATCGAAATGCTGTCCAAAATCAACAATGAGGTTCTATCACATGGGCCTGAAGCAGTTCTCCCACAGAATCTGAACAAGAAATGGCTAAATATACTACAAGAGATGGCCGAAGACTTTATAGGTTCCAACTATGATCTTGAAGAATGTAAAAAGCCGGAGGATGTTGCCGATCCAATTCTATCAGTCTGTGTATCAGAACTATTAATGTCTCAACATAACGACAAAACCGATATGCCCATTAAGGAGATGTTAGACAAGATCACAATCTATTCCATATCGTTAATCATTGAGGCAGTTGATAGAGAGTCCAATATTGGTATAGACCAGCCCACACTTGAAGATATTTTTAATTGGGACAGAATTATCAGAATGAAAAAGTCTAATCCTGAATTTGTTGAGGCCCTTGAGAAAGCATGTATCTTGCTAATTCCGGAACAGGCTTATTCTAAAGAAGAAATTTGAGAAACCTCTAATATTGTAAGGTAAAAATAAATCTCATGTTGTCATTTCTTGATAAGACACCATATTCGATCCTCATTGTATTTTCGGTCATCATGCTTCTTATCCCATTTAAACCCATGCCCCATTTTGTGGAAAAACTCATCATGTTAAATAACGGAACTCTGAAAAAACCCATCGATATTTTTGATCTGTTCTATCATTCAGCACCGTTGATCCCACGGTGAATCGAACCCCGGTTACCGGCGTGAGAGGCTCAGGATATTATATAAATACCACTGAAATGTAATCGGACTCTCTACAGATTTGTTGGAGAAATCACAGTCTGGTGATTATTTAAAATAAACGTGTCGAATTACTGAATTTTACCCCAAAAATTTTGTAAGCTCCCTCTTCCGATCAGCCCAATTAATTCTCTAATCAGAGGGGAAACCCTATGTAACGTATTAATCAAACTGGCTTCCACGATATGTGAAATTTTCCGTATCTTTGTCCTAAAAATTCTGATGACTACGCTCGCATTGAAAACCTTCGCCGAAATCACACGATATACAAATCCCCTGCTCTTCTGCCGAGTCCATTTTCGATTCGCAATTTCCGCACAGATATTCTTCTCCGGATTTCATAGGTCCATCACAAGGGACTATTGTCATGGGACAAAGGTCGATACAACTACCGCATTCTCTGCAGAGCTTGGAACGCAGGTCAAACGGAGATTCCACTCGGCGATCCTTGCCGCGTCCGACAAAACCGATGGCTTTTACCCCAAAACGTCCCGTGCAAACACTGACACAACGCCCGCACAAAACACAGTCACTGTTCCTGAAAGGATAGCGGACTTCCTTTACTCCGCAACGTACGGCAATATCCTGGATAGCACGGGAGTTGGGAGCCTGTGAAACGAGCAGCTCTGCAACGTTGCGACGCAATTTTCTGATTTTCTCCGTATTGCTCAAAATCACCATACCTTCTTGCACAAGCAGTGTGCAGGATGTGGTGACTTTTGACCAACCATTCACAATATTCTCTACGATGCACAAACGGCAGGCACCGATACTTTCAATATAGGGGACACGACACAAATGGGGGATGCAAGTCCCATTTTCCAAAGCAGCGTCAAGCACGCTTGACCCCATCTTCACCCTTATATTAGCACCGTCAATGTTTATCGTCACTTGTGGAGTCATATTTCACCTCGTTATTTAACTTGGATTGCTTCAAAATCACATTCACTTCTGCAGATCCCGCATTTTTGGCATAAATCCAAATTGATTGCATGGACCTGTTTCTTTTTGCCCACAATTGCTCCGTGGGAGCACGCGCGCTTACAAATGCCGCAGCAGGTGCATTTTTCAGAATCAACATTGTACGTGACTAATGCCTGGCATACACCGGCGGGACATTTTTTTTCGTTTATGTGGGTCTCGTATTCATCCCGAAAGTAACGCAACGTGGAGAGTACGGGATTGGCTGCGGTCTTGCCTAACCCGCATAGCGCTGTCTGGCTCACAGTAGATCCCAATTCTTCCAAGAGGCTGATCTGCTGGTGAGTGCCGTTGCCTTCTGTAATATCAGTGACGATCTCAAGCATTCGATCGATTCCCAGACGGCACGGCACGCATTTACCACACGATTCGTCCTGCAAAAATGTAAGGAAATATTTGGCCACATCCACCATACAGGTCTCTTCGTTCATCACCACCATTCCGCCTGAGCCAACCATCGAGCCGGCCTTGGCAAGTTCGTCAAAATCAACGGGAAGGTTAAATTTATCCGCCGGCAGGCATCCACCGGAGGGACCGCCGGTCTGTACGGCTTTAATGGAATTTCCATTTGACCCGCCGCCGCCGATATCAAAGACGACCGTATTGATTGTGGTACCCATGGCCACTTCTACCAGCCCGGTATTTTTGATATGGCCGGTGAGTGCCAGGATTTTGGTTCCTTTACTGCCTTTTGATCCCTTAGAAGCAAACCAGGATGAACCGTTTAAAATTATAGCAGGAATATTGGCCCATGTTTCAACATTATTGAGTGTGGTCGGTTTATGCCACAGACCGTCAGTTACCGTGTGCACGTCCTTTGGTCGAGGTTCGCCGACTTTGCCCTCCAGAGAAGACATCAGCGCGGTTGATTCGCCACAGACGAACGCACCTCCGCCACGAGCAATACCCATGTCAAAAGAAAATGATGCCCCTAATATATTAGCGCCTAAAAGTCCTATCTCTCTGGCCTGCTGAATTGCCGCCCGTGCGTGCTTGACCGCCAAAGGGTATTCATTGCGGACATAGACGTAGCCTTGATGGGCACCAATTGCCAAAGCACCGATCATCATGCCCTCTATAATCAGGTGCGGGTTGCCCTCCAACAAACAGCGGTCCATGTAGGCCCCGGGATCGCCTTCATCGGCGTTACAGATGACATACTTTTCATCACCCGGTGCGCTGCGGCACTCGGACCATTTGCGACCGGTGGGAAATCCGCCCCCACCGCGGCCTCTCAGCCCGGAATCTTTGATTTCCCGAACAATCGAATCCGGAGATATTTTAAACAGGGCTTTGGCAAAGGCCGCATATCCCCCGGTAGCGATATAATCCTCGATAGAACATGGATCGACCAAAGCGGTTTTGGGCCAGCAAATGGCGATCCTGCGCGCGGTAGAAAGGGATTTCCGCTTCGGTCCGAACCTGCTTGCCGGAAACAGGATCAATGTAAAGCAAACGGTCGACAATCTCATTGTCGCGGATGGTTTTAGTGACGATTTCATGGGCATCATCAGGTAAAATGTGGCAGTAGAATATGTTGTCCGGTTCGATGACCATCAGGGGGCCTTGCTCGCAGAAGCCGTGGCATCCTGTGGTACGGATACAGACACTCTTTGCCAGGCCCTGTTTAGCCAATTCGTTTTTGACGGCATCGATAACGTCCTGGCAGCGTGATGCCTGACACCCGGTTCCGCCGCACATAACCAGTGTTGTCCGAATTTTTTTGCGGTCTTTGAGAAGCCTTTTACGCAGGGCCTCCAGGCTTTTGATAGTCTTGATCTTAGTCATTGGAGTTTTCCTCCGTGTCGGCTTTGTGAAGGGATTTGATCAGCTTGCGCAGTTTTCCGGGGCTCATGTGGTTATGGTAGTACCCGTTATCCGTAACCACAGGTCCAAGTGCGCAGGCGCCCAGGCAGTTCACATGTTCAATCGTAAAAAGGCCGTCATCCGATACTTCATTGGGCTCGATCCCGAGTTGGCCGACAGCCTGGTTGAGAATCAATTTTGCGCCGCGCACATGACATGCCGTACCCGTACAGATCCTAATCACGTTCTTGCCGCGTGGTTGCAGTGCAAAAGCCTTGTAGAAAGAAGCAACGCTGTATACGTCCATCAGCGGAACCCCCAGTTCATTTGATACGGTCTTCATGGAGTCTTCAGATATATATCCATAATGTTCCTGTACGTCCTGTAGCACCTCAATGAGTTGCTGGGGTTGACTGCGGCGCTCGTCCAAGATTGAGTCAAGTGTCGGTGGTGGCATACGGGTCTCCTTTGGCTGAGGTTTTTTTAATTGACAGCGCTTAGAATATAAGGCAGGCTAAAAAAAATAAATACAATAAGAATGCACCCATAATGCCCATAAATCATATGCACTATGAGTACTAATTTAGTGCATATTTAATGCATAGTTAAAATGTGCAAAGAAAGGACCCGTGGCTAAAAACAAACCCCCAGCATCACAAGCTGCCCCTAAGGATTTTCAAGACTTGCCGGAGGAACTTTTTCGTCTCTGGCGCATTCCCTTTAACAGCGACATCGAACCTTCAAAACTAATGCTTGCCTTGCGTGAACGGATCAAGGAGCTAAACTGCCTGTATGGGATCGGACAACTGGCCGAACGTCATTCAGATTCGGTCGAAGATCTGTTGCAAGAAATTGTTAAATTTTTGCCTTATTCATGGCAGTATCCGGAAATCACCTGCGTACGGATTATCTTCAAAGAAAAAACATACAAGAGCAAGGGATTCAAATTTACAAAGTGGCGACAGTCGTCACGGATTTTTATGTATAATGAACCAATGGGCGAAGTAACCATATTGTATCTCGAAGAACGTCCGGCAGCGGATGAGGGACCATTTCTCAGAGAGGAACGTGCGTTACTGGATGCATTGGCAGAGCGAATCGGCTCAGCAGCCATGCGAATTTCTGCCGAGCTGGAATTGCAGGAGAGCAACAGGCAGCTGCGTTTAGAGCGTAAAGCATTGCAGGAATCGAACGTGGCTCTGCGTACGGTTTTGGCAAGAATAGAGGAAGAAAAAAAAGAAATCTATATTGATGTGCAAGAGAATGTCGATAAGATTCTGTTGCCGATATTGCATGAGCTCGCTTTTCATCTACCCAAAACCAAGCGGCAATATGCGGAGATATTAAGAAGCAACCTGGAAGATATCACTTCGCCTTTTGTCAGTGATTTGTCCAAGAACCATCTTTCCTTAACATCGACGGAAGTCAATATCTGCAACATGATTCGAAGTGGACTACAGACCAAAGAAATCGCTCGAATTCGGGGTGTATCAGCAGGAACAATCAACCGCCACCGGGAACATATCCGCCGCAAGCTCAAGATTACCAACAGTGACATCAATCTGATGACATATCTACAATCGAGCATGTGGAAGAAAGGTTGAAAAAGGCGATGCAGATCGAAAGGAAGATGGCCACGGTATGCGCCGGTTCGACCAATTACAAGTAATTGCAAATTTCGTCCACCAGAAATAATGGTTTACGGATAAATGGCAAAATTAGCGTTGAATAACAAAGGTAATATCCGAGAATGATAAAATGGATGAGAAAAAACGACAAGATATCAAGGCTGACCATAAAAAGGATAAAGTATTAGAATGTCCTTATTGTGGTATGCGATCTCTTATATGGGCCGTTGATCCAAACTACAGACTCTGTCCTCATTGTGGAAAAACTCATCATGTTAAATAACGGAACTCTGAAAAAAACCCATCGATATTTTTGATCTGTTTTATCATTCAGCACCGTTGATCCCACGGGGAATCGAACCCCGGTTACCGGCGTGAGAGGCTCAGGATATTATATAAATACCACTGAAATGTCATCGGACTCGCTACAGATTTGTTGGAGGAATCACACGTTTCACACCAGACGGCATCACCCCAATATATTGTATAGCCGTACAAATAAGAAAAGCTTGGACTATGTACGATAATCCACGCTTTTTCTTTAATTTTCAAACTGGGAGCTTATAGCCGGATGTTACGATCAATTGACAGGGATCAATAAAAATTCGGATGAACAGCCGATTCCTACTCTTGCTCATCCGAAGCAGGAGGTGGCGCTTTCTTTTTTTCTTTCTTTTCCTTCTTTGCGGGAGCACCCTTGGCGATCTTTGCCGACGGCTTATCAGGGGTGTTCTTTTTGGCAGCCAGTTTTTCTGTTTTGGTTTGGACTTTATCAGCGTTTAACTTCTCCTGGGCGGCAATACAGGCCAGGCGGTAATTTGCTTTGCGGATGTCGGCCCTCATTTTTTTGATAAAGCTGTCGCGTTTAATCGCGACGGCGTCCAAACCTTTCTCTTTGAGAGAAGACATACGGGTTACAAGTTTATCACCGGCGACTTTCTTATGACCTTCTAAAAATCCCTTTCTTTTGAGACTCATAGTAAATTTTCCTCCTGCTTCATAGTATAAGCTTTTTTACATATCGAGAACGGCATTCCACTATAAATCGTAGCGGCTGTCAAATAGAATATTATAAAAAGAGGGACGCAGTTTAGTTTTGCAGTTTACAGCTTTTTATTTCTAAGCCGTACGCCCCCAGGTTTCTAACAATTCATACCCGTAAACAAAACTCCATGTAGAAACTGATCGTTTAAGATATCTCTTCAAACCTTCAGGATATCAGCCGGCCTCATAACCTTCGATATGTCTGACAGAACAAGTTGGAAGCCCTATATGTTGTGGACAGACCAAAAATCGAAAAGTGGGGAATGGAATCCAACCTTGAATCTTTAGCGGTGTGTTTTTGCATAACATCAAAACTTTTATGAAGAAGTGATTAAGAAGATAATATCAGATCAACTCGTTGGATTGAACCATCTTCTCTTCGAATTTGAGCTCCAAAATGCTTAAGAATTTTCAGCATTGAACTGTTTTCTGCCAGCATATATCCGATAAATTTACGAATTCCATTTTTGCGTGCAGAATGAATTAATAAATTCAGAAGCTCTGTTCCCAGTCCTCGATCTTGATATGCATCAATTATTGTTAACGCAAATTCTGCCGCTTCAGGTTCGTCCTCTACTCGGATATATCGAGCGACCCCTATCCCAAACATGTCATCTTGACTTGCAACATAGGCACACAAGGCCAGGTGATTCTTGTTATCCATTTCTGTCAACTGCTTCAATTGATTGTTTGAGAGACTGCTTACAGGTACAAAAAATCGACAATATTTTGATTTGGCTGATAATTTCTCAAATCCAATCTTTAATTCCTCTTTGTCATCTTCGCATAACAACCGAATTAAAACGGGTGTTCCGTCTTTTAATCTAATTTCAATTGGGTAATCAGGCATTTTTAGATATTATCTCGAAAACTGTTTTTCCTCTTAAATCGCCATATAGTTCGATACAGGCTTTATTTACATAGTTAATTGCAGTATCACCGATGTTGACACCTTTTAATATATCAGCGGCAAAAGTGCCAAAAATTGCAAAATCAGGGTCAAATTTGGCCATGTTTAGTTCCTGTTAAATTTTTTTGTCATTATCGAAGGCAAAAACTGAGCCAATTCTTCCTGATTACATTATACCATAAAAATGAAATAGGCAAACCCAGCGAAATAGGTTTGCCCTTATTGAACAACGATATCACAACTTTTGAATCCACTTTCAAAATGACGGATATATAGCAAATATCCACAATGAAAGGGCAGCCACTTTAGCCGCCCTCGCATGCTTTTATTAATGAACCCATCGTTATCTATTTACCTTCTTTCTCACTCTTACAAGGCCGATTAAACCAAAGGCAAAAAAGAGCATTAGTGCCATTGTAAATAAAGGTCCAATCTTCATAGCAAACCAACTCATTCCCACGACAGGCAACAAGCTCACACGTACTATCGCCCGCATATTAGCATGCTTAGCAATGAAATCAGCCATAGGTGGTGAGTATTTATAATAAAAATTTACAAAGAATTTACCAATGTTGTTGTTGAGCAAGAACCGGTTCCGGAACTTACGCAGAATCTTAACATATGGCTGCACAGGCGAACCGTAAGCTGCAGTGGCAATGAAGCAGCCACCGCCGCCGCCGGAGGTGCCACCACCGCTATCGCTGATAGATACTTTTTCAATAGTAAAATCACTTCCACCATTACAGTTATTATTTCCGTTGGTCCAACTCCAAGTTGAAGTGCCTGTGCCAGATGTACTTGAAGATAGATTCACAGTAATATTCTGTGTTACAGTCCCACCATTTTCCGAGTATGATCCAGATACATTTACAGTTAAATTGTTAATACTTCCTGTAAATGTGTTTCCATCAATTACAATTGTTATATTGTCTCCGCTTTGTGTTACAGTGGTAGTACTCGTTTCAAGTGGAGGATTAGGATCGCAACTATCCGATATATTTGTATCACTGTAACTCCATGTACCTGTCATATCTAAATCCGCACTCGATCCAGCAGAAAGATTGCTGTCAAATTTGGATATAAATGCCTCTTGGCCCAGATTATATGTAGTGTCATATGATCCCGAGGTAACGGGGAAGTCTGATGAACCGGTTTTTCCGGTTAAATAAACTGAACCGTTAGTGTCGAATTTAACCGCATAGATATAGTCATGCCCGGGATCTCCTCCAAAAAAAGTGGAAACCAGGATATGTTGCAAATTGCTGTCAATCTTCAGAGCAAAACCGTTTGTATGTCCATTAAATGGATTAGGGGAAAAACTATTGAAAGTAGTGGGAAATTTATTGGATACCCCTTCCACTGAATGAGTGCAACCCGCTACATATACATTGCTGCTATTATCCACATAAACCGAATATCCTTGGTCGGGAAACCAGCCATTGCCTGGATCTCCCCCATTACCACCTATAAAGGTAGATGCAATAAGGGTTTTTAATTGGCTGTCAAGTTTAGATACAAAAACATCTCCGTTGCCGTTGAATGATGTGTCAAATGCAGAGCTGCTTGTTGGAAAATCCGTTGAGCGAGTAATCCCTGTTACATAAACATTTCCACTACTATCAAGAGATAAGGAAAAGCTATAATCATCATAGCTCCCGCCAAGGAAAGTGGATGCAAGAAGATTTTCTAAGTTATTGTCAAGCACTGATATAAATCCATCACGAGAACCATTGTGGGACGTATCGTATGCGCCGGTGGTGGTTGGAAAGTCTGTTGATTCTGTAGACCCTGTCATATACACGTTTCCACTACTATCAATAGAAAGAAAAAGCGGATAATCATCGCAACCAGTATCAGAACATAAACTGCCTCCAATAAGAGTGGATGCAAGTAGATTGTTGAGACTATTATCAAATTTTGAAATAAAAACATCCCATCCACTACTACTATACGTTTTATTATAAGCATCATTAGTTACAGGAAAATCCGACGATGCTGTCATGCCAAGAACGAAAATATTGCCGTTAGAGTCCAGTGAAAGCGAAGTCGCCATTTCTTTCTTAGCAGATCCCTGTAAGGTAACTGAAGCCAAAACATTTTTAAGATCGCTGTCAAGCTTTGCAACAAAAGCGGAAGACACATTCCCATTAAAGTGTGTGCCGGTAAAAAAACCGAAGTCCCAATATCGAAAATCACGCAAGTCACCAGCCCCATTGGCACCAGCAATAAAAACGTTACCGTCATTATCTATAGATATGGCGTGAACCATATCATTTTCATTAAGAAATGTAGCCGCAAGTAGATTTTGAAGATTACTATCAAATTTGGCCACAAAGGAACCATTTGAGAAAGTCGGGTTGTATACTCCTGTTGTGATTGGAAAGTCAATTGACTCAGTAACACCGGCGATATAGACGTTGCCACTGCTATCAAATGTTAAGCAGGTGGAATAATCTGTATACGATCCTCCCAGGAAGGTTGAGGTAAGAAGGGGGTCGATGACCAGCTCTTCAGTCGTGTCGTATAAACCCAGTTCAAAGCCGTATGTGTTACCACTAACTTTATATGAAACATCTACATGCTTTTTCTTACCATTTATTATCTGATAGGCAATAGGCTTCGAAAATTTCACGATTCCTAATTTTGTTTCGGCCTCTAGAACTCCAATACTATTTTTCTGTAAGCCACATATCCCTGCCATTGTAATTTGGATTTCTTGGGGATTTGCTTTTGGTTTAATATAGAAGAGCTTCTCGATAGTGCTCCCATACGCCCTTAATTTTACCTCGATTCCACTATATAATTCTCCAAGACTGATAGTGTTGTATGTTGAAATATTTTTCTTGCTCTTAGCTGGATCATTTCGAGTGATGTAAGTTACTTTTGTTGTGGTCTTTTCCTCGCCCATCACATTGAAAGTTGATGTCCCCTTTAAACATTCCTTTATCACCCATCCTTTCACTGTATTCCCATTAATTTTAGGTAGTGAATAGAACAACTCTCCATTTTTAGTCACATACATAGCGCCACTGAAAGTCTTTGCATAAAACCTTATTTTTTCATCTCCTAATTGCCCTTCATTCAAAACGAAAGGAACCCTAACTATAGCAGTACTGAATAAACTCTTGTTGGTGTCTTTCTGATTATTAATACTGGCAAAACTGCCCTTCACAGGAAAAATGAAGACTGTCGAAAAGGTAAAATAAAAAAGAAAACGTAAAAAAGCATTTCGTATCATGATTTTCTCTCCCCTCTGCTCCATTATCAATTCAAATAATCAACATACTGTTGTCATAACTATTGATTAATACATGCAAAAATTGTTCAAAATCATATAGTTATTTCTCCAACCACGATTCGATAACCGTATTTCGGAGTCCATATAAAATGGTATTGGCGATGCCATATAGTCTGTGATAATTTTCGAAAACGATTCATTTGTTACACCTTTCCTGATGTTGTGGGGATAATTCAGGTTCTAGACACATATGCATACAGTTTTAGGTATTAATTTTTTCATCTTGCTCCCCCTTCATGTTATGAGCACTAGTATTCAGCTGTATTATATTGACCATACCTTGCTCTTGTTGTTTGGAGGTTAATTGACAGTTATTATTCTAATGGGTGATGTTAATTAGGAAAATTTGATTTGTTTAACTAAAACCACAACGGATAATCAGCTGAGGCCAAAAACGATCTTCAATTTCTTTATCATGTTCAATTTGAGTTAAGTGAATATCGATTTAGTATTATTAGAAGTGGGGATAGAAACCTTATCCCATTTCATAAAATGCATAAGGTTCATTGCTTGAGTGGGTTAGTATCATCGTATTTTTTTTTAATCAAGACACAATTATGGAATAAATTTCAAAAAAAGGTGTTATCTTAAATGGTTATGCCACATTGTGGCATCGATTGTTGGAAGGAATTGATGGAAAAGAGGGGTGTGGTTGATTACAGATACCTTGCCAAAACCCGCCCTCAAAAAAATGTCACGAACAGGGGGATACATCCCCCGTACCCCTTAAATGATCAAATAATCCAATGATCCATCATTGTCTTCGGGAACGCACCGCAAAACCCCGCCCGTTATCGTTGGAGTGGTCGCGGGGGTCCCAGATCCCGTAGCCACTGCGGAGGTAAAAGGCCAAGGCCAATTCGTCAGCGCCTACGGGCGACCATTCCCTTGTCTCTCCGGACCACACCCGCTCTGCGGTAGTTTTCAGCAAAGGCGTCATATTACGTGTCCCGGCACCTTTCTGGTAAAGCGTTTTGAGTTCTTCATTTGTGGGCATGCGCCAGCCGCCGCCGGCAACGTTCAGGCTCTCAACCCATTCTTTGGCCTCGTACCAGTCTGTTTCTCGATCGGGGCCGACAAACCACTCCAGCCCGGTCTTCTTATCGTATACGACCCTATTGGCATAGGCGATAAAGGTTCCGTCACGGACTATAACTTCTGAATCTGGTTTAGCAGCCTTTTGTTCAGCTTTTTTCGGCTTTGCCTTTTGTGAACTGCGCTTTGCGTCATATGAGGCCCTTTTCCGAGGGTAGTTCTGTATTTCATAAGCAAGTTGAGGATTCGCACTCCTTTGAGCCAAATCAACTGGGGTGTTTCCGAAGCGGTCTTGAATAGCAGAATCGGCCCCATGCTCGAGCAGTAGTTTCACAATGTCTATCTGTTTCTCAAAGACCGCATTGTGCAAGGCAGTCACGCCATCAAAGTTCCTCATATTAGGGTTTGCCCCGCATTCGAGCAAAAGGCGAACAATTACAGTATGTCCGTTGGTCGCAGCGATAAGGAGAGGTGTAAAGCCTTTTTCTAACTCCACATCATCAGGCTGTCTCGTTATATTAAGCAGCGCGTCGGCAATTCTGTCGTGGCCATTTGCAACTGCGTGAAATAGGGTGGAAATCCCTTTCTTGTCTTTGAGATATGCAAGTTCGGGTTCCTTTTGCAGCATCCTAAGGACTTGTGGTGTGTCTCCTTGTTTGCATGCACCTATGAAAACACCGGTATGCCACTTATTCCATATTTTACTGAGCATTATCGGTTCTCCTCCCTCCACGCAGAGTATGTGAACAAGGTGATAGTCATTTTTTATTCCATTGAAGCTCCAAAACCACCATGTTTTTTTAAATATGAATCTAAAATTGCTATTATTTCGTCAAGCTTATCATCAATTACAAAAGGAGGATAGCCATTGCCTCTAAAGTTAACCGTAAAAACATTCTCCTGAAGCCTTGTATCACTATATCCACCACTTAACCCAACTTTCTGATATGGAGTAGCACAACCGATGAGAATCAAAAAAAGTATCAATACTTTTATTGTGTTTTTCATTTTGACAACCTTCCATCTTAGGGACAAAACAAAAGACCCCACCTCTATGAGAAATGGGGTTTTTGTATTCAACTCATGGCAACCTCGGTTAAAGGTTATTTTTTCGGCTTTTTATACTTATCCAGTAGGGCTTTTATGGCTTCTTCGGTGAGGTCAGAGAGAGATTTTTCAGAATCAACACTGAGGTGTTTCAATTCTTTCAGAAGGTCGGGATCAATTCTTGTTGAGAACATCTTCTTATCAGCCATAATGTTTTCATAGCAAAAAAATGATGTTTTCAAAAGAAAAAGTTTGACAGAAATTATGATTGTTTGTAAACATGTAGGCAAGCAGGCAATTTAACATAAAAACCCAAAACCAAGATAAAATGAAAACCAAATTAAACATAGCGCTTGAAGGAACCTACAGCGGCGACGTTGTGGGCGGTTTATTATCTTGGACCGGGGAAGCCTTCAGGCGCTTTTGTTTTTCAGAAAGGGGGTTGAATATCGATAGGGGGATTCAAAAGGAACGGGCTGTCCAAGTGAAGTTATGGAGGACCAACGAGGACAGCCCTAAACATGACACACCAAAAAGGGGGTATCATGGCTAAAGCTAAAGTAACACAAATACCCAAAACAAAGCAAGAGGCAGTTCCTGACCTGGCCAAGTTGTTTGAGACTCTTTTTGAATTAAGCGAACACTTTAACGAGCGCATAAGGCCACATGAAGATAACCTCCATAAGTTGAATGGTGTGTTATGCGGTGATTTTATATTTAGATGCCGCATGGAGTGTTGGAGGGATCTTGATTATGGAATGGCTTGTGCGCTCGATGAAACAACCAGAGCCCTATATGATTTTCAAGAAAGGTTAAAATCAGCTTTCCGTACTTACAGAGAGCAACCGGAAGCCGCAACATAGGAAGGGGGTGCAACATGAGAAAAGAGGAACTTTTAAAAAAATATGCTGCAACAGTGGGTATAAATCCTAAACATGTAACGCATTGCCGGGAATATTCTGTTGAACAACTCGAAATATCTATTGCTTTCTTTGAACTTCTTCATAAAGGGGACGTGGAGAGGGTCAAAGAATTTTTGGCATTGATCGCCAAAGAATCAATAGACACCGGAAGCGCTGAGGGCGTCGAGGTTCAACGATCTCATGCTACCGAGCAGTAAACCATCAACCGCCGGGACTTCCGGGGCTAAATAAAGGAGGGATTATGAGACTTCAAGAAACAACAAGGTTGTTTGACGCCTTGCCAACCATGATTAAAAAAATCGGCCTTGCCAGTGACATTATTGTTTGGGACCATGAGGAAAGAGACAGCGGTTTTGGTGAATTTATCAGTCACAACTTCGCCGCTTTGGGTTACATGCTCGATGAGGTTTGTGAAGAACTGAAATCGCATTACACTGCCATTGATAATGGAACGCCGATGATGATTGAAGATGATCTTGAACAGCCAGAGACCGCAGAAAAAGCGATTTCAGATTAACGCATACCAAAGCCCTGGTCTTTCGGGGACGGGGCAATAAAAAAGCCCTGGAGGGTCAAGCTCCAGGGGTTATAGGAGGGTAACATTAATGGCAAACAAATCTCAGGGGTCAGACCAAGAAAGAACGCTTTGCTAAATAAAAGCAAACAGACTACAGCCTGCGATTACGATTATGGTATACACAAAAAGAATCAAATCCAACATAATTTATCCTTTGTTCGAAATGATTTGTGGAAGAATAATATATTACATTACTACAAGGTGGTATGTCAATATGCTTTTGAAAAAACCCACGGGATAGGCGCTGCAGGCTGAAAAGGGCGTCCCTGGCCCCTGCCCGTGGATTAACCAGGGGGAAAGTCGAGGGCTGGTTAAAGATTGCTCAATTTTTTTTCTTGACATTTGTGAGAGAAATGCCGAACATACTATTGAAGCGGGTAAATCCTGGGAGAACCGTGACGCCCGAAAGGGTATCATAAGCATATTGTAAATATGCCGGCCTCAGGGACCGCTTTTCTTATTTTAAAGAGTTTAAAATGAATTTATATCTTGATGAAAGCGGAGATCTTGGGTTCACTTTTGATAGGCCATATAGATACGGTGGTTCAAGCCGTCATTTGACAATTGCCCTCCTGCTTGTCCCCAAAGAACTATCCCACCTACCCAAAAGAATAGTTAAAAAGCTGTATCAACGGAAAAAACAACCTACCTCAAAAGAATTAAAAGGTCGCGAAATAACTTCAAAGGACAGATTGTTCCTTGCAAATAAGATCGTTGCCCTTTTGGCCAACCATCCAAGTATCGAGGCGTTTGCCATTACTGTCTATAAGAAAAACGTTGAGGAGCATATCCGGAGGGATGCCAATAAGCTTTATAATTATATGATAAGTTTGGTTCTGCTTGATAGAATCAAGGATAGACCTCATATAACGTTCATTCCAGACAAAAGATCTATCAAGGTGCAAAGCGGAAATAGTCTTGTAGATTATTTGCAAACAAAACTTATGTTCGACCTCAATTCAAAAACAATCATCGAAAATAAACCACAAGAGAGCCATAAGGTGTTAAATTTACAGCTTGTTCATTTCATTACAAATTTTGTCTGGAAAAAATATGAGGATAATCATTCCCCGGAACATGATATCTTGAAACAGAAAGTCCAGCTAACCCACCTTTTTTTCTACAGCATGGCCAATAATATGCATCACCCTGATTAAAAACCGTACCTAAAGACAGAAAAACCCGGTTTTCTCCTCTTGGAAGCCGGGTTTTTTATTGGAAGGGAATGTTTCTTTTTACCCTGATTTTTATCGGCCTTGTGGGGTATAGTGTGGGGTATGGATAAATAAAAAATGGAGAAGGGAGCTATAATCTGGCATAACTCCCTGTTTTAATTAGTGGTGATCCCACGGGGAATCGAACCCCGGTTACCGGCGTGAGAGGCCGTAACTTAAAATCGAGCAAGAGCAGGAAAATACTACATAAATTAATCATATCAAAAAGTTAGCTAATTTTACCATTATACCTAACTGTACCTGAAAGCACCTCAAAATACCTATCTGAAGATGCTATCTACTTCCTATATACTTCCATAAATTTATACAACAGATATAAATTTTTCTTTATTTCATACAGTTTTACATTAT
>PVMK01137119.1_pt1 | contig 26498 bp, 28 predicted proteins | sample 1853481 | NCBI WGS metagenome assembly PVMK01 (sample SAMN08533507, study PRJNA380276) | Marine sediment metagenome, whole genome shotgun sequencing project. | reverse complement strand
ATTATCTGAAAACGACGGTACCCGTCACCAGGGCTTGGGGCGTGAGGCTTGAGGCTTGGGGTTTGAGGCTTGGGGCTTGGGGCTATCGGCGTTGGCCACCGAGATTCGGAACATCAAGTGCCCAGGTGCTACCGTTGGTGGCATGGCCCTGGCGATGTCATGATCCACCGCTGTGTTTTTCTGTGTTGTTTGCTGGCGACCGTCAGTCCCCATCTGTGGGCGGCACCGTCGCCGCAGCTCGTGGTCGAGGCCCCCGCTGAGCTGGCGGCGGTGGCCGAGGAGGTGCGCTCCATCGGCGAGGGCGACTTCTCAGCGGGTCTCCATATCACTGGCGTCATCGGTTTCACGAGACCGATTCGCGTCGTTCTCTTGGCGGAGAACTCTCCACTGGCGCAAGAGGTGCCGGCGTGGGTCAGCGGTTTCGCCAGGGGATCGGAAGCAGTGATCGTCCTGTTTCCGGCACGAGTCCACTCCTACCCGGATCGCAACCTGCGCACCCTGGTTCACCACGAGGTGGCCCACGTCCTGGTGGCGCAAGCGGCGCGGGGACGCCCGGTGCCCCGCTGGTTCAACGAAGGCGTGGCGACGGTTGCGGCCCGGGAGTGGGGGATCGAGGACCGAGCCCGCTTCGCAATGGCCGTGCTGGGAGCTCGACCTCACGGCGTCCGGGACCTTGATGCCTCCTTCGCGGGCAGCGGTCCGCACATCATGCGAGCCTATGCCCTTTCCTCGGCTTTTGTCCGCTTCATCCAGCGTCGCTACGGCCCCACGGCACCGGCGATTGTGCTCGACGGCATCGCCCGAGATCTGAGCTTCGATGAGGCCTTTCACCGTGCCACGGGAGAGCGTCTGGCGCACGCGGAACAGATCTTCTTCGAAAAGGACGTCTTCTGGAAAACATGGCTCCCATTCCTCACCAGCACCGGCGCGCTGTGGATGGCGATCACGATCCTCGCCCTGGTCGCCATTCGCCGTCGCCGTGTCCAAAGCCAGCAAATGCTCGAGGCCTGGGACGAGGAGGAGGAGATCGCAGCGGAGCGGCAGATGCTGCGGTCAACCAATCGCGACCACAAGAACGACATCGTGAACTGAGGCGGAATCGCCAGCCACGCACCCTCGCACAGGGAACGCCTGCCGCCACAAAGGACAAACGAATCCGGGATGCCTTGTGGTGCGGCCGTCTCGGCCGCACGTGCAGGCGAGACGCCTGCGCTACAAACGCTCCGGAAGCTCCCTCAGAGCCCACAGTCGGCGTGGCAATGTCGCGCTCACCGGAGGTGCCTGGGATCCTCTCCCGGCAGCAACTTCCCGGGGCACAAGCACGGACACGCGCACGGAAACGGAGACAAAAAACGGCGGGCCTGAGCCCGCCGTTTGGTTGATCGTCGAGTGGATCGGGCTTACAGCGCCTTGATCGCCTCCACCATCGGTGGGATGACGTCGAAGAGATCGCCCAACCACGCCATAGTCGGCAATCTTGAAGATCGGTGCGTCGGGGTCCTTGTTGATGGCGACGATGACCTTCGACGAGCTCATTCCCGCGAGGTGCTGGATGGCGCCCGAGATGCCGCAGGCGATGTACAGCGATGGGCTCACGACCTTGCCGGTCTGGCCGACCTGATGCGAGTGGTCGATCCAACCCGCGTCGACCGCCGCGCGCGAGGCGCCGACCGCGCCGTCAAGAGCGTCGGCGAGCTCTCTGATAAGCGCGAAGTTCTCGGGGCCCCTTGATGCCACGGCCGCCGGAAACAATGATGTCGGCCTCGGCCACATCGAGCTCCTCGCCCGCCACCACCACCAGCGCCTTGACCACCGCGCGGATGGAAAGTGCGAGACCGTCGAGAGCAACCACCTCGGCACTGCCCTCCCGGTCTCCTCGGCAGCAAAAACATTTGGCCGCAGGCTGATCACCTGCGGTGTCTTGCCCGCGGTGTCCGCCTCTGCGAACGCCTTGCTCGAGTACACCGGGCGGCGGACGCTAAAGCTGTCGCCGTTCAAAGTGAGCGCCACCGCATCCGGGATAGCGCCGACTCCGAGACCCGCCGCCACCCGCGGCGCCAGATCGCGGCCCATGGCGGTGCCGGCAAAGAAATTGCCGACGGTTGCGCCGATTCCACCGCCTTGGCTACTGCCTCGGCATATCCTTCCGCCGAGTACCGCAGGAGATTGGGATCGTCGGCGACATACACCTTGTCCGCGCCCCAGGCACCGAGCCCGGCCGCCGCATCGCCCACGCCCGATCCAGGCAAGACCGCGCTCACCGACCACCCGGCCGCCGCCGCCTGCCGCTTGGCTTCCGACAGCGCCTGCAGAGAGGCCTTCCGAATCTCACCGTTTCGCTGCTCTACGAATACTAAGATGCCAGCCATCATCGCCTCCCTATATCGCCTTCGCTTCTTCGCGAAGCAGTTTTACGAGCTCGGCCGCCGCCGCTGACGGGTCGTCCTCACCCTGGATGATGGTTCCGGCCGCCTTTTCCGGCGGTAGAGTGATGCTCTCGACTCGATAGAACGGATCGGCCCCCTCCTCGATGCCGAGGCTCGCAACGTCGATCTCCTCCACCGGCTTCTTCTTTGCCGCCATGATGCCCTTGAGGGCTGCATAACGGGGTTCGTTGAGTCCCTTTTGGCAGGTGATCAATGCCGGCATCGGGCTTTCCACGACTTCCTTGACGCCTTCCACCTCTCGTTCGGCGGTCAGCGAGCCGTCACCGACTTCGAGCTTGGTGACGATGGCGACGCTCGGCAGGTCGAGGAGCACGGCGAGCATTTGCCCAACTTGGCTGCTATCGGTGCCCACGCCCTGAATGCCACAGAGCACGAGGTCGTACTCCCGATCCTTCAAGACCGCCGCCAGCACCTTGGCGATCGTGAAGCTGTCACCGAGAGTTTTCTCCCCACCGACGATGTGTATCGCCTGATGGGCGCCCCGCGCCAGGCAATCACGCAGCGCCGCCTCCGCGCGCGCCGGACCATAGGTCACGACCGTCACCTCGCCACCCTTGGCCTCGGTGAGCTGTAGCGCCTCCTCGAGCGCATACTCGTCGAACGGTGAGACGATCCACTTGATGGGCTCCGCAGCACTGTGCTTGAGATCGCAAGAGCCTTTGGTGAAAGCGGGAAGATCTGAGGTGGTCCACGTATCAGAAACAGAACACGGATTGCCTCCTTCGCTGTGTCTTTTACGAAATGAATACCCATTCATCGGGGACAGTGTAGCAGACCCGCCCGCAGGGGCTTTACGGCTTTACGGCTTTACGGCTTTACGGCTTTACGGCGAACACAGTCGGGCTCTGCGTCGGCATTGTCAAGTCCAAGCGCCGTCCTGCCGTCCGGCCGTATAGCCGTATAGCCGTACTGCCTTTAATCGGCGTGTTCTTCGCGGAGGCGGTGGATCTCGCTGTCGTAGGCTTCCATCACCTGGTGGTGGCGGAGGACGCCGATGACTGGCGCCGGCGGCTGTCCGTCGACCACCGGCAGGATTTCGCGCTTGAACACGGTGAAGCGCTGCAACGCGGTGTGGAGATCGTCGTCGGGTTCGAGATAGGCCATACCGCGAGCGGTGACGCCGAGGTCGGACGCCACGAGCAACGGCCACACCTCGGGCGTCGCCATCACACGACGGACATCGTTGATGCTGAACATCCCCTCGACGATTCCGTGCTCGTCGACGACCGGGAAGGCCTCCTGATCGGCTGCGTCCCACGATCTCGAGGACGGCTTCAAACGACGCGCCCGGGATGCACCGAGACCACTCTCTGATCCGGTTCCATCACCTGAGCCCACCGTCAGTCGCTCGAGAACGTCGATCTGGAACTCGCCGATGTGGGCCGGCGAGTCAACCCGCCCCGGAACCTGGGCCTCGTAGATCGAGACCCCGCGCGTCAGCAGATAGGCCACCGAAGAGACCAGCATCATCGGCACCAGCAGGCCGTACGAACCGCTCATCTCGGCGACCATGATGAGGGATGCAATGGGCACCTTGGCGACGCCGGCAAAGAAGCCCGCCCATGCCGACCAGCACGCAGGCCGCGGTCGGCGGCGCGAGCTGCGGCGCGACCCGCTGTACGAGATCCGCAAAGATCGCCCCCGTGACGCCTCCGATCACCAGCGACGGGGCGAAGACACCGCCCGACCCTCCGGACGAGATGGTGAAGGAGGTGGCGAGAATCTTGGCCGGCAGGAGAAGCACCAGGATCTTGAGCGGCAGCTGGTCGTCGAGGGTGAGCTGCAGCCAACCGTAGCCGCCGCCCAAGACCTGCGGCACCGCCAGGGCGAGGATCGCGAGGAGGAGCCCACCGACCGCCGGTTTGGTCCAGTCGGGAATCGGCATGCGGGCAAAGACATTGTCGCGCATCCCGTAGAAGACCTTGACATAAATGACACCGACGACCGCCACCACCATACCCCAGCACAAGGTAGGCAACGAGCTCGTGCGGTCGGGCAAAGTGGATATCGGCGGTGTCGAAGATGGAGTTCCCAACCCGGTGAGCGAAGCAACCACCACATACGACACGATCGAGGCCATGATGGCCGGGCATGAGTGCTTCGGACTCGAAATCGTTCTCCGAGTACAGCACCTCGACCGCAAAGAGGGCGGCGCCCAGCGGCGCCCTGAACATCCCCCCGATGCCGGCCGCCACGCCCGAGATGACCAGGATCCGCCGATCGTGATAACCCAATCGAAGGAGATCGGCCAGGTAGGATCCAAATCCGGCGCCCCACCTGCGCCACCGGACCCTCGCGACCGGCCGAGCCGCCCAGATCCCGATGGTCAACATCGATGCGATGAGCTTGACCGGCACCACCCGCTTGCGAATCACCGCCCGGCCCCGGTGGTACGCGTTGATCACCGCGTCGGTCCCGTGGCCCTCGGCCTCGGGCGCGAAGGTCTGCACCATCCAGCCCGACAATCAGGCCGGCGAACGGCAGCACGATGAGCAGCATCCACGGGTCGAGCGGGGAGAGTCCCAGGTGGCGGCCGCAGACTCGCCATGTCCCGGGAACGTGGAAACCGACCACATCGCCGAGCAGGATCGAGCTCAGCCAGTCGATCCCCCAGGTGAGGAAGGCCGCGCCGAGTCCTGCAACACCGCCCGACCAGTACCGCGAACACCACCCATCGACCCGAAGTTGTAAAGATCCACCCGGCTCGAAAAACGGGTGAAACCCCTGATCCACGTCTGTGTCAAAGATGACATTTTTTCTCTATAAAAGTGTGGCCGCCGTGACGGGACATCTTCAGTCGATCTTGCCGACAACCAGACAGGCGTTCGTGCCGCCAAAACCCGAAGGAGTTGGTCAGCGCCACCCTGACGTCGGCTTCGCGGGCGGTGTGCGGAACATAATCCAGATCGTTTTCAGGATCCGGGTTGTCGAGATTGATCGTCGGAGGCACCACTCCGTGGACCATTGACAATACGGAGACACCGAACTCGAAACCTCCGGCGGCGCCGAGCAGATGACCGGTCATCGATTTCGTGGAAGACACCATCAGCTCGTGGGCGTGGTCACCAAAGACTCCCTTGATGGCCATCGTCTCGACGATGTCCCCGGCCGGTGTCGAGGTGCCATGGGCATTGATGTAATCCACATCCTCCGGGTTGAGGGATGCGTCGTCGAGGGCGCCGCGCATCGCGCGGATGGCGCCGTCGCCGTCCTCGGACGGGGCCGAGATGTGAAAGGCGTCCGAGCTCATCCCGAGCCCGAGGACCTCGCCGAGAATCGGCGCCCCCCGCCTCCTCGCGTGCTCGAGCTCTTCGAGGATCACGATCCCAGACCCCTCGCCCATGACGAAACCGTCGCGGTCCCGGTCCCACGGTCGAGATGCCAGCTCGGGCTCGTCGTTGCGGGTCGACAGGGCCCGCATCGAGGAAAAACCCGCCAGCGGCGTCGGGGTGATCACCGCCTCGGAGCCGCCGGCGATGATCGCGTCCGCATAGCCTTGACGGATGTAGAGGAACGCATCGCCGATGGCGTGGGCCGAGGTGGAGCACGCCGAGCAGGTCGCCACGTTGGGCCCCTTGGCGCCGGTGCGAATGCTCACCAGACCCGCGCACATGTTGATGATCGCGCCGGGAATGAAGAACGGCGACACCCTTCGCGGGCCTCGATCGCGCAGCGCACCGTAGTTGCGCTCGATCATCGGGAATCCGCCGATGCCGGAGCCGATGACGACGCCGACCCTGTTTGCGTTCTCGTCGGTGATCTCGAGGCCCGAGTCTGCCAGCGCCATCATCGACGCTGCCAGCGCATAGTGTACGAAGATGTCGAACTTCTTCGCCTCTTTGGGCTCGATCCAGTCGGTTGGCTCGAAACCATCAACCTCGGCGGCGATGTGGACGGAATAATCGGACGTGTCGAACCGAGTGATGGTGGAGACCCCGCTCCTGCCGGCCATCAGGCCGTCCCACGTGGGCTCGGTCCCGATCCCGAGGGGCGAGACCAGACCGATCCCGGTGACCACCACGCGACGCGACATCAGCTTGCCTGGCTCTGCTTCAGAAATTCGTAGGCATCCTTGACGGTCGCGATCTTCTCAGCCGCCTCGTCCGGAATCTCTACCCCGAACTCTTCCTCGAAGGCCATCACCAGCTCGACCACGTCGAGCGAATCCGCACCCAGATCATCCACAAAGGACGCGTCGGGTGTCACCTTTTCAGCATCGACGCCCAGCTGCTGGACAATGATCTCTTTCACCTTGGCTTCGACTTCCATTCTTGTATCCTCCTCGTTGTTCTCGGCGGCATCATACCCAACACCGCGCCGACTCTGCAGGGCTTTGAACACATGCGAACGTCACCGCACCCGGACTCACCGTGGCGAAACCGAATTCGGCCGGACGCCCTTCCATCCCAATCCAAAACGCTCGATGCAACGTTTTCCGCGTGCCTGGACGCAATACGTGATAACACATGGTGCGAAACTGCGCAAGAGGGTCGTATTGGCTTGACAACTTTTTTAAAAAGGAGTATTCAGCCAGTTACGACCACATTCGGTCGGCACGAGGAGGAGGACAATGGAATCGTATCTGACCGCAAAGGAAGCTGCAGAGTACCTCAAGCTGGCTGAGCGCACCCTCGTTCGGCTCGCACATGAGGGCAAGATCCCGGGTGTGAAGATTGGCGGTCAGTGGCGATTCCGGCGCGCCTTGCTCGACGAGTACCTCGACACGCTCGCATCCGAATCGGTTGCCACGTCGGGCACCGCACCGAGTCAGGTCACCGACGTCTCCATGGAAGAGATCTTTACGGTTGACCAGATCATCCCCGACCTCAAGGCCGGGAACCGACCCGAGGTCATTCATGCGATGGCCGAGCACGTGACCGGGCTCGGGCTCGTCGAGGATCAACCGTGGCTGGAAGCCGCTCTCGCGGCGCGCGAGCGATTGGTACCGACCGCGGTTCCCGAAGGTGTTGCCTTCCTCCACGCTCGGCGGCGCGCGGCGGACAAGTTCCCGAAGCAGTTCATCGCCATGGGCAGGTCTCCCAAGGGAGTCGTCTTCGGTTCTCCCGACATGGGCAAGACCAACATCTTTTTCCTCCTCGCCCTGAGAAGTGATGCGTTGCATCTGAGGTGGCTGTCCCGATTAGCATGGATCGTCCGCAATCCGAGCCGTCTCAGTCGTCTCGTCGAGGGCAATTCGGCCGCCGACATTCACCAAGCCATGCTCGAAGCCGCAGCCAACCTTCCGGGAGCCCTCCGGCCCACCGGAGCGCCGGTAGGACGCTGAAGTCAGTTTTGAGTTCTGAGTTACGGACGCCGTGCGGGCGTTGTGATTCATGCCTTCCAGCGAGTGGCCGTCGGCCATCCTTCGCCACCGGTGACGAGTTGACCCCCAGTCGCCCCAGTTCATGTGGGTGGTTGTCCGGAATCTCAAAACTCATACCTTAAAACTCAAAACTCCCGCTACAATGATCGTTCTATGAAGATCGCATTGATCGGGAGTCATGGTGTCGGCAAGACGACGCTCTGCTTCGAGCTCGCCGCCGCCCTCAAACGCCGCAATGCGGATCTGGAAATGGTCCGTGAGGTGGCCCGGCGCTGTCCGCTGCCCATCAACCAGGAAACCACGGTCGCAGCTCAGGAATGGATCCTCCATACCCAGATCAGCTGGGAGATCGAGGCTGAGTCCGCTCACGACATCGTCCTCAGCGACCGCGCCGTCCTCGACAACTACTGTTACCTCGTGTACTCGGCCGGCACCCTGCGCGCCTGGGAGCACTTTCTCGATCATTGGATGCCAACCTATGACCTGCTGGTCCACGTGCCGATATCGGAATACCCCTCCTATGATGGAGTCCGCGCGGTGGATCCCAGCTTTCAGAAGCAGATCGAGCTCCTGCTCGAAGGTATGATCGCCGCCCGCTCGCTGAGCCCGCTTCGCCTCGACCCGAACTCGAGGATCGGCTGGTGCAGGACGATCGTCGATGCACTGTTGCCCAGGCTCGAACCCACCTTGCCGCTTTTCACCGAGGATCCAGGACTATGAACGACACTGATCCTACGAAAAGTCAATCCCCTCACGGCAGCGTTGACGACGCCGCCGCGGACCTCGTGCAGGTGATCGACGGCTCGGTCGCACAGCTGTGGGAGACCATCGAGTCGCTGGAGCGCCTGCAGCCCCGCAATCTCGAGCGCTTTCGGGTGTCGATCTTCGGTTCGGCACGAATCGGCGAATCGGATCCGCTGTACTCGACGGCCCAGGCTCTCGCGAAGAGATTGGCCGAGGCCGGCTGCGACATCGTCACCGGGGGCGGCGGAGGACTCATGCAGGCGGTCGACCGGGGCGCTTCACGGGGCGCGGTGATGCGACCCGCGGACGGCGACCTGCCGGTTCGGACGGTCGCCGACGGGGGTGACGCCCCTTTCGTGGAGCGGGTCTACCGCCACCGTACGTTTTTCTCCCGCCTCCACCATTTTGTGCGCCTGTCGTCCGCCTTCATTGTGCTGCCGGGCGGCATCGGGTCGACTCTCGAAGCGATGATGGTGTGGCAGCTCCTACAGGCGAAGCATCTCCCTCCGACCCCGTTCATTCTCTACGGTTCCCATTGGCGCGGTCTTTGCCGGTGGCTCGAGGAACAGGCGATGGAACAGGGTTACATGGACGCCCACGACCTCCGTTTGCCCACCCTGGTCGACACCGTCGACGAGGCTGTCAACCTCATCTTCGATACCCTGAAGGAGTTCCAGATTCAAAGGGACCAGAACCCAGACCCGCCTTGAGATCTCGAACTTCGGAACTTCTCACCACGTTGTTGCTATGGCTTACGGTTTGACAGCTCATGGGTCGGGTGCGAGCATCGGACAGCATGACAACTGACATCCTGATCAGGAATGGCCTCGTGATACCGATGATTCGCGATCGTGAGTGGTTTCGTGGCGATGTGGTTGTGCGAGACGGCCGGATCTTTGCAGTGGGAGAGTGTGTGGACGGCGAGATCGAGACCACCCGCATCCTCGACGCCGAGGGCGCCGCTGTGCTGCCGGGTTTTGTCCAGGCCCATGTCCACGTGGTCCAGTCCCTGCTCCGCCACCAGGCCGACGGCCTCGAGCTGCTCGACTGGCTGCGCCTCCGCACCCTGCCGTATGAGGCAGCCCTCGACGGCGACGGGGTCGAGGCGGCGGCCGAGCTGGGAATCGCGGAGCTTCTGTGCGGCGGGACCACGACCGCCCTCGACTTTGGAACCACCCACGACCACGGGCGGGTCTTTGGCGTCGCGGAGAGGCTCGGAATCCGTTTCGTCTCGGGCAAGACCCACATGGATATCGGCGACGAAGCGCCACCCTCATTGTTGGAGGATGTCGATCTTTCCCTCGCCCAGGCGGAAGAGCTCGGTACGCGCTGGAACGGCGCCGCCGACGGGCGGCTGCGGTACGCGGTGGCCCCCCGTTTCGCCCTCTCCTGTTCCGAGGCGCTGCTGCGAGGCTGCGCCGAGCTCGCGCGCCGACATGGGTGGCTGCTGCAGACCCACGCCGCCGAGAACCGCGACGAGGTGGCGGCCGTTCGCCGTCTCAGCGGCCACAGCAACATCGACTACCTCGACGACCACGGGCTCACCGGCGAGGACGTGGTGCTTGCCCACGGCATCTATCTCGACGACGCGGAGATCCGGCGCCTCGCCGACACGAGGACCACGATCTGCCACTGCCCGGGCGCCAACCTCAAGCTCGGTTCGGGGATAGCCGACGTGCCCGGTTTGTTCGAGGCAGGGATCCCGGTGGTCCTCGGCGCCGACGGTCCGCCGTGTAACAACAGACTGTCGATCTTTTACGAAATGAGCCTCGCCGCGACCATCCACGGCCTCCGCCGGGGCCCTGGTGTCGTGGATCCGTGGAAGGTCTTGGGGATGGCCACCCGCGACGGCGCGACAGCGCTTCACCTGGACCGGGAAATCGGAACCCTCGAACCGGGGAAGGCCGCCGACCTCGTGGTGGTTGATCTGGAAGAGTGGTCGGGCTTGCCGGGGGGAGACCCGGCATCGAGGATCGTCTTCGGTTGCGGCCCGCAGATGGTCCGCCACGTCGTGGTCGCCGGGCGTCTGGTTGTGGAGAACCGTACCCTGGTCACCGCCGAGCCGGCAGAGGTGCGAAATCGAGTCGCAGAGGCCTGGCGTGCAACCCGGCAGCGGATGGAGGAAAAGCCATGAAGATCGGCTCATCGCGATCGGGAATCGAAAACCTGGACCACTATCTGGCAAAGAAAAACTACGACGAAGCCCTCGACGCCATCAAGAAGGAGCTGGCAAAAAACCCGGACCAGCTCAACCTGCGCCTGCGACAGGCGGATATTTTCGATCTCCAAGGCAAGAGGGGCAAGGCGATTTCGATGTATCGCACCGTCGCCGAAGCTCAGGCACACGACGGCTTTTACGCCCGTGCAATTGCGATCTACAAGAAGATCCTGCGCCTCGACCCGGAGCAGGACGTGCACTCCGAGCTGGCCCAACTGATTGAGGACGACCGGCAAACGAAGATAGCCGATCAGCGTCGGCGCGAACATGGAGCCGCGCTCAAACAGAAAAAGGCGACCATCGACCAGGAGCTCAAGGAGCTTCAATCCTCCACTCTCTTTTCATCTTTCGGGCGCGAAGCTCTGGTGCAGATCGTGGCCTCCACCGAGCTTCGTTCCTACGACGAGGGCGACATCATCGTCACCGAGGGGGAGCAGGGCTCGAGCCTGTTCCTGATAGTGGGCGGCACGGTCAAGGTGTTCACGCGCTCCGAAGACGGCGGCAATCTCCAGCTCGCGGAGCTGGGACCGGGCGATTTCTTCGGTGAGGTGTCGCTCCTCTCCAGCAAGCCCCGAACCGCCACCATCACCGCACGCACCAAGGTGACTGCCATCGAGCTCGACCGCGCGAATGTCGATCGGATCGCGGAGAATCACCCTGAGGTCAAGAAGGTCCTCGAGGACTTTTATGAGCGGCGGGCCAAGGAAACGGTGGAGGCGGTTATCCGCCGCCTCCGCGATACGCCGCCACCTCGGCCTGATGCGGGTTCGTTCACCATGGAACCCAACGAGGAACCTACATCCTAAGATGAGCAATTCTCACCGGCGATCTGCACCAAGCTCTTGCGCTCTGGCCACTTGCGAAAATGCTCCGAATACCGATGGGTATGCGTCCGCTTTTCGCAAGCACCAGAGCATCAAGATCTTGGCACATCTCTTCCGGCAGAACCGCTCATCTGAGGATCCATCCTAAGATGGCCGTCCTGCCGATTCTCGTCTATGGGGACCCGCGCCTGGAGGCGGTCAACCAACCCGTGGAGGATTTTGGAGAGGAGTTCCGGTCGCTCATCGAAGATCTTTTTGAGACCGGTTGGAAAGCTCCCGGCCTCGGGCTCGCGGCGCCCCAGGTAGGCGTCAATCTCCGGGTCGCGACGATCGACCCCTCCGTCGGCAAGGACCCCGACGCGCGGATGGTCCTCGCCAACCCCGAGATCATCTCCCACCGGGGAGAAATCAGCCTCGAGGAGGGCTGCCTGTCGTTCCCAGGTCTCTTCACCACCATCAAACGGCCGACCACACTTCGCGTCCGGACTCAGGACGAGAGCGGCCGGTGGCGCGAGATCGAGGCAGAGGGACTGCTCGCGCAGGCCATATGTCACGAGGTCGACCACCTCGACGGAGTACTGCTCGTTCACCATCTCCGTGGCATGAAGCGTCGCCTGTTCATGAGGCGGGTGGGGAAGATGCGAAAGCTCGGCGTCTGGCAATCTACTGCGTAGATTACCGAGTTAAGAGTTAGGAGTTAAGAGTTAGGAATTCCCGCCTCCCCAATCGCCCCCGATCTTCGGGGGAGGGCGGTTGGAAAATCCGAAATCCGAATTCCGAATTCCGAATTCCGAATTCTCTTTTAGAGGCTGTGCGGCAGGCCTTCGCGGGGGTTCGTCTGGTAGAGATCGGCGACGGCGCGGGCGGCCTCCTCCCCGGCCGGCGACATCACCTTCGGCACCACGATCTGCACCGTGTACATATGGTCGCCGTAGGCTCTGGTCTTGGTGTTTCGCACTCCCTTACCACGCAGACGGAAGGTGCGGCCCGAGTTGGTGCCCGCCGGGACCTTGGCACGAACCGGTCCGTGCACCGTGCCAACCTCGATTTCGCCGCCCCGATAGGCTTCCGAAAAGGTCACCGGAATCGTCGTGTGGATGTTGTCACCTTCCCGCTTGAAAAACGAGTGCGGTCGGACGCGGACCCGCACCATGAGGTCCCCCGCCATGCCGCCGCCTCGACCCTCGGCCCCCTTGCCGGCTACCCGCACCCGCTGAGAATCAGCCACGCCCTCCGGAATCTTGACCCGCAGTCTCTCGGTGGAAATCAGGACGCCGGATCCGTGGCACTTCGGGCATGCCCCGCCATCCGTATGGCCGCCGCCCTTGCAGGTGGAGCATCGGATCTGGCGCTGGACCGGAATCGTGACGCTAGTCCCACGTACGGCCTGGTCGAAGGCGATTTCGACCTCGATCTCGTGGTTGGCGCCCCGCTCCGGGCGTCGCCGAGCCTTCGCACCTCGGCCGCGCCCGAAGAGCTCGCCGAAGATATCTCCGAGATCCTGAAACCCCCCGGTCGCGGTATCGAAATCGCCGAAGTCGACCCGGTACCCGCCGGCGTCACGCCATGTCGAACCGCTCTGTCGAAATCCGCCGAATCCGTCGTCGGGGACGCCATCGACCCGCCCGAAGGTGTCGTATTGTTGACGCTTCTCGTCATCTGAGAGCACAGCGTACGCTCCCTGGATCTCTTTGAACTTCTCCTCGGCCTCGGGTTTGTCCGGATTGACATCGGGATGGTACTTCCGTGCCAGCTTGCGATAGGCCTTCTTGATCTCGGCCGCGTTGGCAGAACGGCCGACCCCAAGAATTTGATAATAGTCTGCTGACATCGCTTCTCCATCCCGCTTAACCAACCCGCATACTCACCGCGTGTCTGCTGCGGACGCTGATTCCAGCCATCTGTCGTGCTTTTCGCGAATCGTGATCCTCACTGTGATGCAACTACAAAGGATCGCCCGATCCGCAAAGCACCCAATACTGACTACCCTTCGCCGTTCTCGTCACGAGGTCCGGTGAGAAGTGCTGGCCAGACCATAGAAATATGAGCGAGTTTTAATAATATTTCAAGCACACGCGGACTACCGTAAAATAGCTCGTATGGATCCGTCGTCGATTTTCCCACTCGTGCTGATCGCCGCCACGCCCGGACAGACCCGCCGCAACTTGGGATGGGTCGTCATCGGGATTGCCTTGGCATCGGTCATCAATCTGCCGTGGCTGGTAAAGTACCTGGAGGTTGGGGAGGCTGCAAACAGCCCGATTCTGCGGCTCCTTTCTGACCCCATCGTGATGATCGTCGCAAACCTCATGGCCGGTACTCTGATCGTATGGGGCCTGATCCAGCTGCTGCTCGCTGGAAGCCCGCACCAGCGCCTGGTGAGAACATTGATCGGTCGCGGCGACTACCTGGGAGCTGCGCAGCTGCGGGCTCAGGAAGGCGACCTCAGGGGCGCCCTCACGCTATACCGAAAGGGAAGAGCCTGGAGTGAGGCGGCGAGAACCGCAATCGAGCTCGGCCTTGACCACGAAGCTGCCGACCTGCTCAAACGCGCCGGCGGCCACAACCTGACCGAGGCGACCCATCTATTCAGACGAGTCGGAGATATCGCGGCTGCACAGCGTTGCGAGCGAGATCTCGCCGAGTGGCTGTCCAGTCGCGGGCGCTATGACGAAGCTGTCGAAGCGTGGATGCTGGCGGGCGATTCCAAACGGGCTGCGGGTGCCGCGATGATCGCGCTGGAACAAGGGCAGTTCAGCTCCTCACATACCGCCTTGCCTGTGGCACAACGAGCCGTCGAGCAGGCCGGTGACCACCGCGCCCTCGCCCGTCTCCACGAGATCGAGGGCAACTGGCAGGCAGCCGCGCACGCTTGGCGCTCGGCAGGCGAACACGAACAGGCGGCCGAGATTTTCCGCAAGGCCGGCCTCATCGACGAGGCCGTCATCGCCGAGTCGGCTGCCGGACATCATCAGGAAGCCGCACAGCTTCGAATCCACCAACTCAAGAAGCTGCGGGACCGATTGGCCCTGTGCGAAGCGCGCGGCGCCGCCGGCGAGAAGGAACCCGAAGAGCTGAGGAAGCAGATCGTGCGCGAGGAGGAAGCACTGATTCCGGTCCTCTCCGACCTCGGCATGCAGCGGGAAATGGTCGAGCTGATCGGATCCTCAGGGCGAGCCGAGGAAGCGGTCGAATTATTGGTCCAGCAAGACGAGGAGGCCGATGCCGCCGATCTGGCCATCAACGCACAGCTGTGGCACCTCGCCGCACCCATCCTCGAGCGCCTCAACCGGTGGGGTGAGGCGAGCGATATCTACGAGTTCTCGGGCGACATCGAGGCTGCCGCCCGGTGTGCCGAGAAAGCCGGCGAGGACGAGAGGGCTCTACAGTATTACCGCAGTCTCGGAAACGCCGTCGGTGCGGCAAATTGCATGGCTCGCCTCGGTTTCCTCCAGGATGCCCTGGTCGAGCTGCACCGTGCCGACCTTCTCGGCGAGGCCTGTGACGTCTTGCAGAACCACCCTGGGCCCATTCCCGACATACGGCGCGTAGTCCTCGACATGGCCAAATGGGCACGGCAAAACCACTCTCGTGAAGCGGCCATCGCTTGCCTACAGCGGGCAGTGATCGGAGTTGCCCTTCAACCGGGCCGCCTCGGACCCGCGGTCGCTCTTGCCCATGAGCTCTACATGGCCGGCGAGCGAGCTCCAGCCCTCGCCCAGTTGGAGCGGATTCTCGCCTTCGACTACTCCTGCGAGTCCGCACGGCAACTGCGCGCCGATATCGAGGCTGACCGTGGGATCGGCATGACGGGCGCAGACGCGGCAGCGGCCGCAGCCGGGGCGTCGGCGAAAGCCGATCTCGCCTCCTACCAGCGCTATGAGATTCTCACGGAGCTCGGGCGCGGCGGCATGGGCGTCGTGTACAAGGCACGCGATACGCGGCTGGAGCGCGATGTCGCCATAAAAGTCCTGCGAACTACCTCCGCCAAAGAGGCTGCGCGGCTCGAACAGGAGGCACGGGCGGCGGCTACGCTCAACCACCCGGGTATCGTCACCGTCTACGACTTCGAGGAGGGTTTCGACGGGTACTTTATCGCCATGGAGTTCGTGCCCGGTGAACCGCTGGACGATCTCGTGAAAATAGACCCCGCCGGGATTCGCTCTCGTCTCGTCCCCCTGCTCGTTCGGATCGCCGACGCCATCGCCTACGCCCACAGCCATCACGTTATTCACCGTGACCTCAAGCCCGGCAACGTTCTTGTCACACCGGCGAACGATGTGAAGATCCTGGACTTCGGCATAGCAGCCCGTCTCGACAGCGGGGACGGGGACAGCGCGGCCATGTGCGGCACCCCGTTCTACATGGCGCCCGAGCAGATCCGAGGCGAGACGCCGACTCCCGCGACCGACATCTATAGCTTCGGCGCCACCGCCTTTCACCTGGCGACCGGCCGGCCTCCATTCCACACCGGCGTCGTCATCGACGCACATCTGAATGCCACCCCGCCCGATCCGCTGAAGCTCGCGCCGGATCTCGACCCCGAGCTGGCGCAGATCATCCTGCGATGCCTGGAGAAGAGCCCGGCAGACCGATTCACGACCACCCGGGAGCTGTGCGCCGCATTGGAGCGGCTGCGTACCTGATGAACCTCCGCCAAATTTGGGAACGTCCTGAGGCGCGATTTCTGATCGTATTCCTCATGATCCTCGGTTCGAGCTTCACCGTCATCGCCCTCAACTCGGTCAACGATGCAATCGTTCTTCCCTTCACCGCCTCTGTCGCCCGGGTGTCGGGCGCGGCTCTCCGGGTGCTTGGCGAGCCGGCGGCGGTGACCGGCTGTGTCGTGTCGTCGCCCCGGTTCGCGGTGACGATCTACAACGGTTGCAACGGCCTCATTACCAGTCTCATCTTCATTGCCGGAGTCCTCGCCTTTCCCGCCCGATGGACGGCCAAGCTGGTCGGGGTCGTTGGAGGTCTGGTCCTCATCCAGATCCTCAACCTGGTCCGAATCCTGTCGTTGTTTTACATCGGGATCTATTTCCCCGATCACTTCAACGACGCCCACATATACATCTGGCAGTCGCTGGTCATCATCGCCGGGGTTGCCCTGTGGGTGGTCTGGGCCCACAGGTCCACGGTGGGAGACAGGACGCCGCATTGAAAACTCCGGCGACCGGAACTCCCGGCGTTTTCCTGAGGCGGCTACCCGTGGCTCTGGTGGCCGGAGTGATGCTGTGGCTGCTCCTGCGACCCGCCGTCGACATCGGCGTCTCCGGTCTCGCTCAGACCCTGATCCGCGCCTTCGAGCATCCGAGAGTGACGCGGCTTGTGGTTGACGACCATCGGGTCCAGATTCATCGAAGCGACTTCCGGAGCGGTTCAGGAATCCCCACGGTCTCCCTGACCGAAATCAACTTCAACCTCATCGTCCTGCTCGCGCTGTACCTCGCTCTCCCACGGCCGTTTTCACGACGCCAGCTCGAGCGCCTCTTTATGGGGTGCTGCGTTTTGTACCTCACCCAGACTCTGAACCTCGTGTTCCACGTCAAGACTTTGTACGCTGCCGGTCTCGGCGAATGGAGCCGCCAGTCCTACGGCGATCTCGCACGCAATATATTTGGATTCGGGCGGTACTTCACCGATCTCCCCGGCCGGTTCTCATTCCCCTTCCTCATCTGGCTCGGTTTCAACTGGGACGTCGTGATGCGGATGGTGCTTCCGGGCGAAGAGGAAAAGACTGACCGAACGGCGAAGCCGAAGGCGAGGGAAAAGCAGTCGTAAGTCAATGCAGGGTTCAGGGTTCAGGGTGCAAGGCCTACTCGGTCGAGGGGGTATCGCCCGACTTCGCGGGATTTCGGGTTTTCTGCCCACCCATCCGGCAGGCGGGACGCCTGCCCCACAAGGGCTCCGGCAGCCCCCTCGGAGTCTCCAGTCAGCGTGGCGTCTTTGTCAAATCGGACGTGCCGTCTCTGACGATTTTGGGATCACGGATTTTTGTTGCGAGTGAATGACTCTGGCCCAAACATCGTCAGAGGGGGCACTCACGGGCAATGCCGCCGCGGAGAATCGGGATGTTCACGTCGGAAGACAGTTGCCGGAGCGAAGTGGCCGCGGTCGAAGACCGCGGACGGCGGGCGTCAACGCACGGAGATGTGTCGGACGCGGGTTACTGCTTGGCGCGGCGAAGGGAGCGGTAATCCTGAATCTCATACTCCTTGATCTTCGCGATCAAGGCGCCTCGGGAGAGATTGAGCTCGCGCGCGGCCTTGCTCTGGTTGCCCAGCGAGCGTCGCAGCACCCGGTCAATCAGCAGCCGCTCGATCGCTGGAATCACAACCTTGAGGTCGTCCTGGCCCAGCACCACGTCGGTATCGACAGTTTCGCCGCCATCCTCCGCTGACGGCCCGGAGGCCGAGGTTGACCGCTGCAACGAGCCACGCACCATTTCACCTTCGGGCGTCGCCGACACCAGCCGCCTCAGCTCACCCAGAAGCTCGGCGATCTGACCCTCGAATGAGTGGCCGAGAAGTGAGTCGAGGGTCTCGAGCGCGATCCCCTGGATCTGCTTCCCCTGTTCCGCACCGACCCACTCGAGCATTCGCACGACGATCAAAGGGAGATCTTCGCGGCGCTCTTCGATCGGGGGAACGCGGATGAGGTGGTTCTGCAGCTGGTTCAAGAGTGAGGCGTCAAGCCCGCTCCCCGCCGCCGATCCCATGCATTCCTCATCGCCGGTGAGGATCCACCGCACCTTGGAACCGTATCCCGAATGGCTGTCCTCCTCGATCGCCGACGCGGTCTGGCGCTGCAGCTCGGGGCTCATCCGTTGAACGTCGCGGACAACCACCACCCCGCCACCGGCCCGTTCGGCGAGACTCCTCACTCCCATCGTATTTCCGGACCCGAAGAGCTCGACCCGAAGAGTGGTCTCGTCACCGCCGCCCACCCGGACGACACGGACCCATGGTGCACCGGTCGGACACAGTGAGGAGATCAGCGACGCGAGATACGCCCTCCCCGATCCAGATCGTCCGTACAACAGGACCGGAAATGAGGTCCGTGCGGCCGCCAGCAGCTCCTCGCGCAGGACGGTGACAGCCTGGGACGACCCCGGCTGCCGAACCTCCAGCTTCTGCCTCGATTCCGACTCCCACCGTCCGAACAGGGCGCTCCCGCTGGAGACGTTCTCCCACTGAACGGCAAGCATCCCAGCCAGCTCGGCCAGCACAATACGGTCGTCCTCGAAATTGGAGCTGTCAGTTTCCACCAGGAGGTAGACCCTGCCTTCACCACCGACGGGAACCGGGTAGATCAAGATCTCACGCGCACCCCCGCGTACCACTGCGATGCGGCTCCCGCGATCGAGCTCGGCAAACGACCGCGGCGGAAGCTGCGGCAGAGCTCCCGACCACCGGGAGGCGATCGGCTGCAACCGGCACTTCTGGTCGAGCCATGCGAGCAGGGTCCGCCGTTCCGGAAATGCTCCGTCGAAAAAGCCCTCCAGTGATGGTAGAAAGTCCTCGCGAACCCCGGCAAGAAATACCTCGAGCAGCAGGCGCCGTACATCCGCCAATCGTTCCGGCTCGTTGAACACCACAATTTCGGACCGTGGTTTGGCCTCGTCCGTTGTTTGGAGATCGGCGCCGTTCGCCGCCTTCTCAACCGCCTCGACTTCGGCTACGACCGCGCCTCCCACAGGATCTTCACGACGCTCCTTTACGACCGTGAGGGTCGCGGTGCCGACGCGGATCCTGTCACCGATCGTTATCACGCCCCGGGACCGGCGTTCGCCGTTGAGGAGCACGATCTGCCGTTGCTGGCCGAGAAACGTGAGCGTGTCGCCGGTGCGGCGAATAACGACGTGAACCGGAGCCACACCAGGCGCGCGCAGAATCACGTCATTGCTGCTCGAGGCGCCGATCGAGACCGTGTCCTTGGCGACCTCGTAGGTCAGCTCGGAGCCACTGCCCGTATCGATCGTCAGCGTCACCATGCGCCCTCCGCAGTGTGTCGTTCGAGCGATTCAGAATCCGGCCCTTTTCACGGCAGTAAAGGCATTCGGTGTTGAATCGAGTGCCGCCGGTTCTGTCGCCGAAGAGAATCCAATGGAAGCTTACGCCTTCGACCACGGGGTGTCAATCAACAATACAGGAGAGGCAACCAAATGCACCTTTAACCCACACTTCTGAGGAACGTCCAGGTATCTCGGAAGAGCGGCCTACCGGTCACCTCACGGCTGCGCCGCCGAGACGGCCGGCGAGCAGGACCAGGTCGTCGAGGTCCGGCAACTCACGGCCCTGCCGGTCCGCCACCAACACGCCCGCAACCCCGCCGCTACGACCGAGAGGTATAACTGCTGTGGCCGCCGGAAGTGCGCCGACGCCGAGTACTTCGGCGAGACCGCCGACCTCTCCAGAATCGGGGTCGATCGCCATCACCGCCTCGCCTGTGCGGATAACGTGCTCGAGAAGGCCGACCTCACGCGGCAGGGTGGTGTTATTGCGGTTGAGGGGATAGCCGAAGCCGGCGCGGCACCTGACCGCCGTCTCTTCGGCCATCAGCACGGCGCCGCGCTCGAAGTGCTCGGCGGCCAGCTGCAGCAGAGACGAGATGCCCTGATCGGGTTCGTTTTCAGAAAGCAGCGCGCCAACCAACTCGGTCACGCCGGGCGGCAGCGCCGAATGTCCCTCGCGCTGCCGCGCCCGGAGGTGGCGCTCCACCACCAACGACACGTCGGCGGCAAAACGAGCCATGCTCTCGCTCGCTTCGGCCTGCGGAGCCGGCATCAGAAAGGACACTCCGGCCTCGATCAACTGATGGACCAATCCGGCATCACCGAGGGGGGCAACCCAGACCACGGGCAGGGGAGGATCCGCCGCCGCCGCCCTGCCGATGACCTGAAGCCACTGGTCTTCCCGACCCACCCATGAGCCTGTCTGTTGATGGTGCACGACCAGCAGATCGACGGCATCGATGTCCACATCTTCTGCAACCGAAAAGTAGCGAACCAGCCAGCCGCGCCGCCTCCACTCCCGTTCCAGGGATCCACGCCACCACCTCGAATCCTGTACCGCCACCCCAACTCGCGCGACGAGCAGCTCGGTTGGTGCATCGACCTCGAGGTCGGCGACCAGATAGTCGAGGGGGTTCTGCGGCGGTTCGGACGGCAGGACGTGGATGTTGGCATGGCTCAGAGGCAGCGAGACCTCGAGAAGCTCCTCCTTGAGCAAACGGTCGACCTTTTTGTTTGAGGCGGCAGCGCCGGCAGCTTCGGCAAATGCGGTCAGACTCAACACTTCGCCTTGGTGGGCTGACACCTCATGCGGCGAGAAACGGAACCCGCCGTGATGGCATGCGAGAACCCGACCCGCCGATGCAAGTTCGCTCCTCGACGGCATCCTCACCCGCCCGCGGTCCACCTCGAGACGAAGCGAGCCGTCTGCGGTATCGAGCTCGAGGACACCGCTCGGCGACGTCGCCGAGACCAGCCGCAGCAGCGCTGCCGGCGCGAGATGTTCGAGGCTTCCCGAGAGGACTCGTCTCACGATCTGCTCCGCCCATCGTCGAGCGCTTGCACCGTGTAGCTGCGCACGTCTCCAGAGCGCAGAATAAACTCCCGCCGTTCAACCACCAAACCATCGACCTCGACCTCGAGCACCCATCGCCCCGGCAGGAGGTCCGAGAATCGAGCCTCCGGGTCGAGGCGCGTGCGCCGCACCTCGCCGCCGCCGCCACGAAGAACAGCCAGCGGCGGAGTCTCCCGCCATCGGGTCGGGAGTCGACATACCAGATCCGCCCCCCTGTTGGGTCGCACGACCCTGCCGTCATGCCTCGGGAGCCGCTCGAGCCCGTCGGTCTCGGCGACAACCACACGAACTTCCGGCACGGTTTCGACCGTGGTCGGGTACGCCAGGTGGCGCGGGGTCACGGTCCACAAACCAAGGGTGGGATCGGTGGCGACCCAGCCCGCCCCCGGAAGCCTGCACTCCAGCCAACGGTGGGGGATCGCGCCGCCGTCGCCGATCAGCAGACCGCTGACTGTTCGGGCTTCGAACCCGGCAGCGCGCAGCAGCGCCACGGCTGCGTTGGCGAGACCCGAGCATCGCCCCCGTCCCCGCTTGAGAACCGACGCCGCATCCTGGGGACCGCCATCCGCGGTGTCGATCGCTACCCGGTCCGCTGCCCACTCGAGCACCAGCGTGGCGGCTTCCCAGGATCCCAGATCGGGACGCAACTTCGCCTGCAACCGCTTCGGCAGCTCGAAGTCGGCTGGTATGACGGGTCTCGATCCCGCGACAACATTGGCGTAGGTGTTGGTGGCGCCGATGGGGGCCAGCGACGTCGCGACGTGGACCGTGACTCCGCCGCCGACGGCCGCCCGTACTTCCTGGACATAACCGTTACTCGCCGATGCAACGGGGAGATCGCCGGCAATCACCACATAGTCGGCTTCCTCGGCAAGAGCCGGCACCGCCAAGAGAATCATCCATGCCAGGACGAGCCCGCATTTCTCAGCGGGTGGCATCCTGAGGGCGCCAAGGGTCTTCACCCGGCAGCGGCCTTCCGCTTGACGAACCCGTCGAGGACTCCGTTGACGAAGCGCCCGGAATCCTTGGCGCCGTATTTCTTGGCAATCTCGATCGCCTCGTCGATGATGACCGCGTGCGGGGTGTCGGTCTCGTAGATCAGCTCATACATGGCGAGGCGAAGGATGTTCCGGTCGACCGCCGCGAGACGTTCGAGCCGCCAATGGGTGGTCTGCAGCCCGAGCTCCTCGTCGATCCCCTGCAGCCGCTCGAGGGTTCCGCGGAGGAGAACATCGGCAAACTCACGCACCCCATCCGATGCGTTCCCCCACTCCTCAAAGCCGGCCTGCATCGCCTCCGGCGATGCGTCGGTCAACTCGTACTGATAGAGGAGCTGCAGCGCCAGTTCCCGGGCGCGCCGACGTGTGCCCACCTACAACCTCCGGCTCAGCCTCTCGGACAGTCGTGCCATCTCGATGGCGGCCAGAGCCGCCTCCCAGCCCTTGTTTCCCATCTTGGTCCCCGCGCGTTCGACCGCCTGTTCGAGAGTGTCGGCGGTGATCACGCCAAAGGTCATGGGAACGCCGGAGCTGATCGCCACCTGAGCGACCCCCTTGGCGACCTCTGCGGCGAGGAGATCGAAGTGTGCGGTGCCTCCTCGGACCAGCGCCCCGACGCAAATCACGGCGTCGAACCCACCATCTCCGGCGAGCCTGGCAGCCACCATCGGGATCTCCCAAGCCCCGGGCACGCGCACGATGGTGATTTTGCCGTCCTCGGCGCCGTGCCTGATCAGACAGTCCACGGCCCCCGATTCGAGGCGTGAGGTCAGCGCCTCGTTGATTCTGCTCACCACAAGCGCGAATTGAAGACCTTGCGCGTCGAGAAGCCCTGTGACGCCCTGCATGGCCCCCCCACACGTGCAATGTATCGCGGTTTCCAGGCACACCGGGTGATTACGGCGGTCCGTGATTCCGTAGCCGAGCCAATTTCGAGTTCTCAGTTTTGAGTTTGGAGTTCCCACCCACCCATGCCGCGACAGCCCTCCGGGCGGGATGGAGGAAAACTCAAAACTCATAACTCAAACCTCAACACTCCGCCAGTGACCGCGGCTTCGGCCAGACGGCGACCGGCATCGGTGGCGCGCAGCAGCTCGCCACTGCGTTCGACGAGCGATTTCTGCTCGGCCTCCCGAACCACCTGTTGCGTACGCCCGACACTCCACTTCAGGTGCCGATGGAGCCCCGACAGCCCGCACTCCTCCTCGGCCGCCTCGGTGTCCTGGTGGTGGAGCAGGTGGACGACGAGCATGCGGACACCGAGGTCGAGGCGCTGTACCGCGCGCCGCCGCCCCTGGGCCAGCAGCCCGCGCCGCGGCGCGAACAAGAATGCGAACGCAAAGAGCAGGCCACAGGCGCCGGCCATCGAGCCCGCGATCGAGACATCGAGGAGGAATGCCACGCCATAGCCGAGCACGGCGCTCACCGCCGCCACCACGGCCCCGAGCCACAGCATCGGCGCGAAGCGGTCGACCAGCAAATAGGCGGTGGCCGGTGGGGCGATCATCAGCGCCACCACCAGGATTGATCCCACCGCGTCGAAGGCCCCGACTGCAGTGATCGACACCAGGGTCATCAGCGAGTAGTGGATCAGTGCCGGCGAGAAACCGAGCAAGGTGGCGAGGCCCGCATCGACCGTCGCGAGCTTGAGTTCCGTCCACGCCAGACCGATCACCACCAGGTTGAGGATCAGGATCGCCCCCATGGTCCACAGGGCGCGCGGGCCGAGGTCGATGCCGCCCAGGATCAGTCGGTCGAACGGCGCAAACGCGAGCTCACCGAGAAGCACCGAGTCGGTGTCCAGGTGGACGCCACCCGCGTAACGCGATATGAGAATCACGCCGATCGAAAAGAGAGCCGGGAATACGAGACCGATCGAGGCGTCCTCCGGAACCAGCCGTGACCGGATCAGCGCTTCGATGAGGACCACGGCCAACACGCCGGTAGCCGCCGCGGCCACTAGCAGCACCGGCGAGTTCAGATCGTGGGTGAAAAAGAACGCGACCACAATGCCGGGCAGAATCGCGTGCGAGATCGCGTCCGAAACCGAGTGCCGTGCGCCGCAGCACCAGGTAGGTGCCGGGCAGGGCCGCCGCCACCGCGGTCACGACCGCGATGAGGCTGATCTCCAGCTCCGGCTCATGATTCCGCCTCGCGCTCGAGGACCCGCTCCGCCTCTCGCCGACCTATCGGGGTCGGCGCCCACAGACCGTCGCCGGTTTGTTGGGCGAGGCCGCGGTCCGCGAGACCATCGAGGGCCGCACCGACGTCGGCCCCGCTCGGACTCATGGTGCGCAGGACCGCGATGTTGTGGCCGTGCTCCGGGTCGCCCGCGTGCTGCAGCGACAGGGCATAGAGGTGCATCAGCACCGGATCGAGATCAGGCGCTCGGAGCAGACGCCCGAGACGCAGGAAACGCCACACCAATCCCCGCCGAGGGGCCAACATCAGAGAGCCCACGACAACCAAGCTGAGCACGAGCACGATGGTCGGACCGGTGGGAAGACGCGGAACGATCGAGGACATCACCGACCCGGCAACGCCGGAAAAGACTCCGATCGCCGCGGCGAGCAGGACCATCGGCAGAAGCCGCCGGCTCCACTGGCGGGCGGCCGCCGCGGGGGCCACGATCATCGCGCTCATCAGCACCACGCCGACCGTCTGCAGACCGATGACGATGGCCACCACCAATAAGAGGGTCAGGACACCATCGAGACGTTGGACGGGAAGACCGAGGCTGGAGGCAAACTCAGGGTCGAAGCTCAGGAGCTTGAACTCTTTCCACAACAGGGCGAGGATCAACAGCGCCGCAGCAGCGAGCACGGTCATCGTCACCACGTCCTGACGGAGCAGCGACGCCGCCTGCCCGAAGAGAAAGGAATCGAGGCCGGCCTGGGCAGCGTTCGGCTGCTTCTGGATGAAGGTGAGGAGGACCAGCCCAACGCCGAAGAAAACCGAAAGGACAATTCCCAGGGCGCTGTCATAGGGAACCCTCGAGCGCCCCACCACCACCCGCACCACCAACGTACCGATCCACCCGGCCAGCCCGGCGCCGACCATCAACACCAGCGGCGCCTTGGAACCGGTGAGCAGGAAGGCGAGGGCGATCCCCGGCAGGGCGGCATGACTGACCGCGTCGCCGAGAAGGCTCTGGCGACGCAGATAGGCAAAGGACCCGAGGGCGCCGCTGGTCGCTCCAAGCACCGCGGAACCGAAGGCGACAAGGCGCAGGGTGTAGTCGCCGAAGAAGTCCATCAGAGGTCGGTCTCCCGGGTCTCCAGCACGCCGACCCGCCCGCCGAAGGTCAGACGCAGGTTCTCATCGGTGAATACCTCGCTCACCGGACCGGCGTCGATCGCCCGTACGTTGAGGAGCAGCACCGAGTCGAAGTACTCGGGTACGGTCTGGAGATCGTGGTGGACGACGATGATCGTCTTCCCCTCCTCTGCAAGACCGTTGAGAACGCCGATGATGGCCCGTTCGGTTGGTGCATCCACTCCCTGAAACGGCTCATCGAGGATGTTGATCGGCGCATCCTGGACCAGGGCCCGGGCGAGCAGAACCCGTTGTTGTTGCCCTCCCGAGAGCTCGGCAATCGGTCGTCTCAGAAACGCGGTCATCCCCACCTGCTCGAGCGCTGCCTCCGCCTGCTGCCGCTGGACGGCGCCGCTCCGGTGAAACCAACCCAGACGTCCGTATGTGCCCATGGTGACCACATCGAGAACGTCGGTTGGAAAATCCCAGGACAGAGTGGCTCGCTGAGGGACGTAGGCGATCTGCCCCTGCGCGCTTGCCCGCGGTTGACCGAAGATGCGCACCTCGCCGGCGACCGGCCGCACCAGACCCATGGCCGCCTTGACCAGGGTGCTCTTGCCGGCGCCGTTGGGGCCGATGATCGCCATCTTCACCCCCGCCGGAACCTGGAGATCCACATCCCACAGCACCGGCTGGTCGGCGTAGGCGACGGTCAGATCCTCGACCTCGAGCGCCCACTCTCCTCCCGCTTCCTGCATCGTCATCCTCCCAACCGCCACGACATACCTGCTCCCAGGAGGAGGTCGAGACCTCGACTGGTCAACCGTCTCGCCGCCCGCACGTCGAGCTGGAGATTCGGGCTCAGCAGGTACACAACACCCGTCTGAAAGGTCAGAGTGTTGGGCCCCCGTGCGTCCTCCCGGTTGAAACCGTAGAGCTCGAAGAACACCGACGCGGCATCGGTCAGCCCGACGCCCAGCGCCGCGCTCGCCCATGTGCTGGTGAACCGCTCGCCGTCACCAGTGGAACGGGCCACACCGAGGTTCACTCCGAGCCCCACAGACTCTGAGAGCTCCCAACCGAGGCACAGCACCCCGAC
>PVMK01150021.1_pt1 | contig 26501 bp, 20 predicted proteins | sample 1853481 | NCBI WGS metagenome assembly PVMK01 (sample SAMN08533507, study PRJNA380276) | Marine sediment metagenome, whole genome shotgun sequencing project. | reverse complement strand
AAACTGCGTATACTTGAGGAATTTCCGGGAGAGATGGGGCTACAAATGGAACAGATCGTAGCCCTGCGCAGCCAGACCATATTCCGCTAGTACGGCCCTGAGTCGTGCGCCCCTGACAACGGAACCGGCTTATCAATTAGCTACAGCAGCAGTGACTCGTCAATCGGTATGAATGTGGTGGCTTGCTCGATCAGCAGCGACGAGGTCAAGCTTGGCACGCCATACACCTCGCCGTTGGTACCAAAGCGCTGCTTGATACGGTGCATTAGGAACCCAAAATCGCCGTCACCGGACAACAGGATCAGTGTGTCGCACTCCTGTGCTGCCTCGTAGGCGTCGAGGGCAATACCCACATCCCAGTCGGCCTTGGAGGTGCCATCCATGCGGTTGAGTACCGGCTTCAGTTTTACCTCAAAGCCAATGGCCCGCAGGATGTTTTGAAATTGCATCTGCTTTTCATCGCCGCGGTGCGTAGCGTAGGCCCAGGCGCCCACCAATTCACGCTCCTCGGTGGCCTGAGCCCAGAACTTGTTGTAGTCAAAGCTGCGCTTATAGGCCTGTCGGCAGGTGTAGTAAATGTTCTGCACATCGACAAAGATGCTGACTTTTTCCAAGTGGGCTGTCATGGTTAAGGGTGCGCCGAAAAGGGTTGTTGCATACTACTCTTTATCTCCGCCAATGCACTGGATAGGGTGAAATATAGCAAACACACTGTCCGACAAAGTCGGTGGCTAGTTAACTTGGCAATACCCTCTGATTGGTCAAAGACTCTGTGCATCAGTTATTATGGCAAACAACACTACAGCTATTGGCCTAATTACCGAACCCTCACTATGCATTATCTGGTTAGCGCCATTGTTGAGAATCTACAACTCGAACTCAGCACTGCTGTCGCTGCCAGTCAGCTAGCACACGACAGTGCCACCCATCCTGAAAATATTGCCGCCAATAAGTATGACACCCTCGCCGTGGAAGCCGCCTATCTGGCCCATGGACAATCCATGCGTATTGCCGAACTAAAGCAATCCATCGCCCTCTACCAGCATTTCCAACGCCCCACCTTTAACGCGCGCGCCACTATTCAGCTGGGCGCACTGGTCTGCATAGAAGATGATCAAGGACAACAGCGGCGCTTATTGATTGGGCCTGCCGCTGGCGGCGTGAGTATTGATAGTGAGCAGGGGCCCATACAAGTCATCACCCCCACTGCGCCATTAGGGCAGGCATTAATGGGTAAACGTGTTGATGATGAGGTGGACTGGCAGATTAATCAGCGCAAAGAGTCTTTCAGTATTGTGGCTATCGAGTAAAACAAACGGTTTTGCCAAATTAACGGTACTGAGAAATTAATTTCAGCAGACGATTGAAACCAGCGCCTGGAGATCAAGCTACCGCCCAGCTCCACTCTTTAAACGCACTTATCCTCAGATTTCGATAATGCTCAGCCCTGACCAGGTGCCGGCCCAGATTGAATAATTTGTAGCCTACGGTGTGTGTACCAAAAACCCCAAAGAACCCCCACATCAATACCGCCAAAACTGACAAAACCCGGTTTCGGCGGTTTTGGCACTATGCCACCTGCGTATTTTTGGGAATCGATACCAGAAACCACCAAACAACCCGACGTACATTTGGCACCATTTATTAAGGGCAAGATTAGGCTTGAAAAGTTTGACGAAAAAGTTACCAGAAAAATGTTCCTCGAAGCTAAACACCCTAAAAAGGATATACCCGCATTATTGAAAGAATCGTTAGGATACCCATTTCTGGTACAGCTACTTTGTGAAGCCAAGGGCGGGACAGTTAGCTTTTATCAACAATTTTACGAAAGAACGACCCGATGGATGGCGCCAACGGAGAAAAGCTGGGTTTTACCCCTTTGTTATTTGGATCAGGTCACCGAAGAATCCGTAGCAAAAATGCTTCCCGACTACTCTCCCGAAACGGTTATGGAGTGGTTCAAGCATGAAGCATCAATTCGAGACCCTCAAGGAAAGTGTTATGCGGTGGCACCATATATTCGAAGAACTTTACTCGAATACAACCGGCTTACCATTGGAAAAAAAAGCCATGAAGAATTAGTTACCAAAGGCCGCGACGCATCTAGAGACGATTGAATCAGTTTCCACTAATCAAACTACAGAATGTGCAACTTGCGCCTGGTGCTTGGCACCTGTGGATGGCTAATTATTAGCTCCTATTCAAAAACAACAGCTTAGCTTATAACCTAGAAACCCTCACCAGGCCATCCAGCCCAAGCCCTACCACCCCATCACCACCGTCGAGTCGTCAGGTTCGCCGGGTATAACTATCGTTTCTTGCTGCCCCCCCTATGGACCCCATACTTTTTCCACTGCACACAACATATCTGGCCGCGAGTTCCGAGGGGGTTTCTTATAGCGCCAGATCAGGAAACTCCCACAGGCTACCCCAGATATCAGCTACTGGCACCAGAGCGGCACCCTGTGGAGCGCTTTGCTACAGGCATTACCCGAGCCATGCCCTGGCCAGATTGCCCACCAGGAGGCCTTGATAGCCAGAGATGTGGATGGTTCTCAATGAGCGACATCTACGCAGAATCCTTCGCGAATACTTCAGCTATTACCATACATGCAGAACTCACTTGTCGTTGAATAAAGAACCGCCTCAAACCCGAACAGTTGAACCTGAAGCACTTGGCAATATCGTTGCGTTGCCCCAGGTTGGAGGGCTTCGTCATCTTTACACGCGGGCCGCTGCATAGAACATGTGCACCGCTGCCGGAAGTCGAATTAACCATCTAGTTTTCAGAAGGGACAACGGGCTGGTGATGAAACGTTCGCGCATTGGGCAACAGCAGGGCCATATAGATAAACAGTGCTGCACCGCAGACGATATAGAGCAGGGTGTGCCCACCCTGCTCCAGGGCATAGCCGCCCAATAGCGGACCCAGCGCAATACCTGCAGACGAGGCCGCCGGCACCACCGCCACAAACCGATGACTGCTATCCGCAGACACCAGCGCGCCAAACTGATAGCCAATGACCAGGGTCCAGAAAAACTGGAAAAGCGCCAGTAGCACCGTATAGCCGGTGAGGCCAGTCATCGATTCAAACAATGCCAGCACCATAATCTGAACGCAGCCGGCGATTGCAACGGGCCAAAAGCGACCGAAGCGATCGCCACAAATTGCCGCGCATAGAGGCCCGCCCAAGCCGATAAACGTGGATATTGACAGCGCCAGACCTACACTTTGATCATCCAGCCCGTTGTCATTGCCAATCATGTCCACAAAGCTGAAAACGCCGGCTTGGGCTACCCAGAAAAATAGCATGGACGCCAGCACCACCAGACAGTGGCGCCGCGATCGCCTGGTTTCCATGCTCAATTCCTGGGTGTGGCTGACGTGCTGCAGGTTAGCTGGCAGATACCAGAGCAGGGGTAAAGCCAGTAGCTGTACGCCGATTACAAAATATAAAAAACCTTCCAGCAACCATTGTTCGATGATGCCGGGCAAAATCAGGAAGGAAGCCGTTTGAAAGCTCACCTGGGTAAAGACCGCTATGGCAAAGAGTCGGTCCGGTGTGCTGGTGTAAGACAGAACCGATGCCGATATCGCCATGACAACCCCCGTGAGGAGACCAATGAATAGGCGCAGACAGAACAGTGCTGTGAAACTGGCGATAAATACCGAGAGGTAGTTGCAGCTGATAACGCCGATAAAGATCAGCAAGCTACTTAAACGCCAGTTGATCCTGTTGATCACGAGCGGCGCGAACAAACTCGCCACCATTATGCCCAGCAAATCTGCGGAAGCCAGCAAACCCAACTTGCCGGGCGCATAATCATAGCTGTCGGCGATCGCGCCAATATACATCGGCACCAGCAAAAACATGATTGGCCCAGCGACCATCAGCGCGATGGCTGCAACAATATTGGGTTTAGTCGCTCTCACCGAGTCTGCCTTTTACACCCGGCAGATCGGCAATCTGGATTCGAAACACTGATATCAGGCAAAGCGCTGCGCCAGTAAACACAGCATTTCAAAGGCTATGGTCGCGCCATTCAGTGCGGTCACGCCGCTGGGATCTAGGGGTGGTGACACCTCCACCACATCGCCACCGATGTAGTTGAGCCCCGCGAGGTCACGCAACATGCGCTGTGCCTCTCGCATGGTAATTCCTCCCGCCTCCGGCGTGCCCGTGCCAGGCGCATACACGGGATCGAGGCCATCGATATCAAAGGTCAGATACACCGGATGATCGCCCACCACACGGCGCGCCTCCTCGGCTACCGCTTTCCATCCGAGATCGTCAAACTCCTCGATGGTAATCAGGCGCATTCCCTTGTCGCGGGAGTAATTTAAACCGTCCGCGACGTTCTGGCCGCCGCGAATCCCTATCTGCACAGTTTTTGTGGGATCGATCAAACCCTCTTCGGTAGCCAGACGAAAGGGTGACCCGTGGTGAAACTTGGAGCCCTGATACTCCGCCCAGGTATCGGTGTGTGAGTCCACATGAATGATGGCGAGCGGTTGCTGATGTTTTTTGGCCAGAGCCTTGAGAATCGGATAAGTCACCGAGTGATCGCCGCCGATGCCCAGGGGTAACACATCGGCATCGGCGATGGCATCGTAGTATTTTTCAATATCCGCTACCACCTCATCCTGGTTGAACATATTACCAAATTGCACATCGCCAATATCGGCAACGCGGGCCAGTTCAAATGGCCGCACGTCAGCCACCACATTGATGGCTCGCATCATGCTTGACTCATTACGGACTTCGCGAGGGCCGTGCCTTGCGCCAGTGCGACAGGTCAAACCGCCGTCGTAGGGTATTCCTATGATGCCGATATCCACCCGACTCAGGTCGTGGACTAATGGCGCCCGCATAAACGTGGGTACTTCACTGAAGCGCACCATTTCCATCGGATTATAGTCTTCACCCAGAATATTGCGGGTCTGGTAGAAATTACTAATTTCTTCTCTGTCAGTCATTATGTTTCGCCAATGTTATTACCGAAAGGCAGATAGACGCATTTGAACCAAACGTCAGCCCTCTTTTTGCCCCATGATGATCGCAATCATATCGTCGAATACAGAAAGGAACTTGTCCAGGTCCTCGCGGGTGTGCTGCGGACACAACAGGAACATGTTAAAGAAAGGCATTATCAACAGGCCGTGGTACCACATGTAGGCATGCGCAAACTCGAACAAGCCCCCGAAACCGATCTGGGCGATACCCGTCAATGGGTCCTCGCAGCGCTCGGGGATAAAATGGAAGCACAGGCGGTTACCCATCATTTCTGACCGGAAAGGAGCGCCATATTTATCAAACACATCTGCCATACCCTGTCGCACATAATCGGCGTTAGCCAGCAGCGGGTCGAATACTTTCGGCGTCATTACCTCCTGCATGGTGACACGCAGGGCCGTGGTAGACATCGTGTTGCCGGTCAGCGCGTTGCCGAGAAAACCTAGGCCTGCTCCGGCAAAGAAGCCTGCTTCGTTGTGCCACTTCTCCACCTCATCGGCAATCTCTCGCGTCATGCCAAACACCGCACCGGGGATGCCGGAGGAAATAGCCTTGCCGCAGGACCACATATCGAATTCCAGATCCTGTGCGCCCACTGACCCATTCCAGGCGTGTCCCAGGGTATGGGTTTCGTCGTAGCACAACAGCGTGCCATATTTTCTGGTCAGGGCACGCACACCTTGATGCCAGCCTTCTTGCGGCCAGGACCAGCCAAAATTGCTCATGATCGGTTCCATCATCACCACGGCCACACTCTCATCCTTGAGGCATTCCTCTAAAGATTCCAGATCATTCCACACAAATATCTTGGTCCCCTGATCCACTTCGCCGTGGTAAAGCGGCATCTCATGATAGCGCGAGATCACCCCCGGCTCCGGCATCATCTTCTGGGTCTCATCGATGGTGCCATGATAGGTGAAATTAGGAATGGCGATGTTTTTGCGAGCAGTCACACAGCGGGCTATCGCCAATAGATAGCGGTTGGAATCCGAGGCTGTCAGGGCGTGCATCCATACCGGTAACTTGAAGTGCTTTTCCAACTCGGCAGCCGCCTCGGCCTGCTCCGAGGTCCCCATCATCGGGTCGATACCCGTGTTGAGTAGCGACTCAGCGGCAGCCTTCACCGCCGGATTTTCCGGCCCGTGCCCGTACATAGAGGGCGTATCACCAAACTGCAGATCGATATACTCGTTGTCGTCGACGTCCCACAGCTTGCCGCCCATACAGTGCTTGGCAAAGGGCAGCACTGGAGTTTCCCAATCTTTCTGGTAGCTGCCGAAGATACCCCAGAGTAAATTTTTGCGACCTTTGTCCTGCAGCTTTCTCGAAGTGGGCATCTTGTCGAGCCACATACCAAGGTACTTTTCATACAGCCCAAGCAAGGCCTCCTGGGAGATAACACCGTGCTCTTCTACCTTTGATGGATAGAAGGTGCTCAGATCATTAAAATCCGCATTGGGTGCCCACTTGCGGGCTTTGGAGTAATCAAAGGGCGTGGAGGGCGCCATGTCTGACGCCTTGCGAAATACACGTCCACCGCGGCTCACAGAATTTACGTCAGTTGCTGCTGGTTCTTCAAAGTGACTCATAATGAGATCCTCTTTCTGCTTAAAGAAATTGATTTAGGTGAGGAATTCGCTAACCGCGCGGCCCACGTCGTAAAGAGCATTACCCACATCCAGATCGCCATTCGAGGGGGAACTGAGGGTGGAAAACTGGACCACCACGACACCGGTCTCGGTGTTGGCGTACAGCATCTGTCCACCGACGCCCAGGTGGCCCAAAGCGGCTCCGTCGGAGGTCATCTGGTTGTGGTACCGGTAGCCCTCGCCGAGGTAGTATTGTGTGCCTTTGTTGCTATCCAGGCACTCCTTGATCCAGCGCTCGGGGATGACCCGGGTACCGTCAGCGGTCATACCTTTATTGGCGTAGAGCTGGGCATAGCGCGCCAGGTCACGCAGCCGGATTATCATACCGCCACTGCACACAGCCGCACCCTGGGCATCGGTACAGAAATAGGCGTCCGCCTCGGCGCCGATCTTTTGAAAAATCCTGTCCTGAAAAAGTTCAGTGAAGTGCTGGCCGGTGACCCGTTCGATAATACAACCCAGCAGATCCGTGTTTGGGCAGAGATAGTGGGTGACCCCATCCAGGTGAAACTCGGGATCGTGTTCTATTGTGGTCAGATAAGCCAGCATATCCTGCGCCCTGCCCCCGGCTTGCGGCGCCCAGCCGGAGATCATTTCGTGCTCAAAAATTTCAGCCTGTGGATTGGTAAAATCCTCGCTGAACTTCAGGGCCACGTTCATATCCAGCACATCCTGCAAGCGGATACCGTAAAAGCCGCTGCCCACCTCGGGGATATATTCCTCCACCGTTTTTTCTGGGTCGAGCACTCCGGAATCGATGAGATCCCCGATCACTGCACAAACGGTGGTCTTACTGACGGACTGACACAGGTGTCTGTCCCGGGGATCCATGCGCCGGTAGTTCTCGTACACGATGTCGTTGCCCTTCAGGGCCAGGAAGCCATCGCAATGGCTTTCCACCAGGTACTCCTCGAAGGGCATGTCGCGATTACGGTATTTCACAGTAACAGGCGTAAGGTCGACCGGCTTGCTACCGAACTCATGTACCGCTTTATCACCCCGCGCAATTTTCTGGGTGTAGGGCAACACCTCAACCGTATTGCGGTAGCTCCAGTTGCGGTTGGCAGGCTCATTCCAGTTTTCCAGCGTGATGCTGGATCCATCCTGGTTCAGGGCAATATGCGGTGCGTCTTCAATGTGGTCCAGAACCTTGGCTTCAGACATGTCGGTATCTCACAATTATTAATTCCTATGCAGTTCAGCTACCCGTGAGTATGCGAACCATGTCGTTCCACACCGGGAGCCACCGGGCGGTATCCGCCTCGCTGTGTTGGGGCGTTACGATGAGCATGTTGAAATAGGGCATGATCATGATGCCCCGGTTCCAGGCAAAAGCATGACTGAACTCGAACAGGCCGCCAAAGCCAATGCCCACCGAGGCTGACACCGGGTCATAACAACGCTCGGGAATAAACGTATAGGCGATTCGATTGCCCATTTTCTCAACCAGGAAGGGGGCATTGTACTTGCTGATAGAGGCGTTCATGCCGGCCACGATCTGGTCAACATGCCCCCCTATCCTGCCATAAACTTCATCGGTCAGGACCTGTTCCAGTGTTACCCGTAATGCCCTGGCGGAGACGGTATTGCCGGATAACAAGGTGCCCAGCCTGCCGAATGCGGCCTCACCATACAAGCCAGCCTCCTCGGTCTGCCTGCGCACCTCGTGGGCTACCTCTTCAGTCATGCCGAACACCCCGGTAGGCACGCCACTGGCAATGGCCTTGCCGCAGGTCCAGAAATCATACATGCCGTGCAGTTTGAGTTCGCCACAGGCACCCGCCGGGCCTGCCGACAAGGTATGGGTCTCATCGTAGGCCAACTTGGTACCGTACTTCTGACACAGCTCGTAAACCTTTTCGTTGTACCCCTCCCTGGGCCAGGCCCAGCCAAAATTGCTCATGATGGGCTCCATCATGACGCAGGCCACTTGTTCATCCTGCAACACCGACTCGAGGGACTCCAGGTCGTTGTAATTGAAGATGCGTGTGTTCTCTCCCACCTCTTGACTCTGGTAGACATTCATGTCATGAAAGCGGGTGATCACACCCTGCTCCGGCATCAGCTTCTGCGTTTCATCCACATTGCCGTGATAGGTGAAATTGGGCACGGCGACAATATTGCGTCCGGTCACCTGGCGCGCCATGGCCAACACGGCGCGATTGGCATCTGACGCCGACAGGTTGGCCATCCAGTGGGGCAGACCGAACTTCTGCGCCATCAACTCACAGCACAGTACCCCATCTTCATTGGGCGCCATAGTATGGACACCATTCTCCAGCATGACTGCAGCTGCAGCCTTGATGGCCGGGTTTTCACCACCGTGCCCGTACATGTCCGGGGTATCCCCCAGGCAGAAGTCGAGGTATTCGTTGCCGTCGATGTCCCACAGCTTGTTGCCGTAGGCGCGCTCGATATAAATGTTCTGCGACATGTTGTTCCAGTCTTTCTGGTGATTGCCCAACACACCAAAAGGCGAAGATTGTATTGCCCGCTCGGTCATTGCCCGGCTTTTAGGTTGTTTGTCCAACCAGGCGGCCAACTCACTTTCAGCCAGCGCCATGACCTGCTCCCGGGGCAATACCCCGGGCAGTTCGGTCGGGTAGGAATCTTCTACACTCGCGTCGGGGCAATACTTCAACGCCGTCGGCGTCATAATGCTGCCACCAGCCGCTGCGGCCACCCTTGCGGGAATCATTTCAGTCATCGCTCTTAACCCTCTCTAGATAAATCATCTGGTCCCATGCTGGCAGGAACGTGCCATTACTGTTGTTGCTCATGAAATACTCTTCACTACATCCAGCGGTAGCTGAGGCTCAGGCCCCAGGTACGCCCTCTACCCAGGCCGCGGGTAATAGCGTCGTTGGAAAAGCTCACGCTGTGGTAATAGTATTCATCGCCGATATTGCGCACCCAGGCGGAGACATCCCAGGCACCGTCCTGCGAGCCGATAGTGGCCCGGGCATTGGCCAGGGTGTAATCCTCTGTCTGGAAACGGTCATCGGTCGGATTCACGTATTCGATACCTGAAAAATAGGCGTCCTTGTAGCTGGCATCCGCGGTGACGCGCGCAAACAGGTTGCCACTGATATCCCATTCATAGGTGGCGCGCAGGTTCGTGGTCCACTCCGGTGACGAGCCCAGTTCCGCGCCCTTGAAATCGACGTCGCTGCCCAGTTCGGGACGCAGGGGATGGAAGCCGGAGTAATCAGTGATCTCGGTATCCAGGTAGCTGAGGCCGAAATTGATCGTCAGGCGTTCGGTGGCCAGCCAACTGCCCTCCAGTTCGGCACCGAAAATCTCGCTCTCAGGTACATTCACCAATACCGCCAGGGGGCCGAACACCTCGTCGTTGACGACGCTCAGGACCTGCTTGTCTTCATAATCGTAATAGAAGGTGGCGGCGTTCACCTGCATGCGGCCATCGAGTAGTGTCGCCTTGAATCCCAGCTCGTAGGCGATCAGCTTCTCCTCGTCGTAGGGCTCCAATTGCAGGGTGGCGGACGCGGCGGCGCCGTTATAGCCGCCCGATTTAAAGCCGGTGCCGATAGAGCCGTAGACCAGCCAGTCATCGTTAGGCAGCCAATCCAGGCCGATTTTGCCGGAGACATCATCCACCGAAAAATCATCGCTGAACAGGCCGGATTCGCCGCCGAAGGCCACGATGGTGCCCGGACCATTGCCATCAGGAATGGCCGAGGCCAGGGATTGGTCGACGGTCACGCAGTCGCCCGGACCAAGATCCGTGCTGCTGAGAAAGAAATCATCGCCGGTGCCACCGAGGTCGAAGTCGATCAGGTCCAGGCCGCTGAACAGGAAGGCCAGGTTGCCACCGTCGGAGTCATAGGAGCAGGCATCGGCCTCCCGTTCTTCATGGGTGTAGCGGCCACCCAGGATCAGCCGCCACTGCTCGTTGAATTGCCACTCGCTGTGGCCGAACACGGAGGCGGTGGTGGTCTCCTGGTCGATCTGGTTGCCGAAGCTGGTGAAAATGCCGTTGGAGCCGGAGGAGTCGCCCACGTCGCCCACGTAATTGTCCTTGATTTCATCGTAAGAAAAGTAGGCGCCGAGAATCCAGTTGAAGTCCCCGTCTCCGCTGGAGGTCAGGCGAAGTTCCTGGCTCCATGCGTCGATGTCGGTGCTGGATATCTGATCGAACAACTGCAGGTCAGTACCATCCCAATCAAAAGCGTCGTCGCGCTCGAAACTGTCATAAGCGGTTATCGAGGTCAGGGTCATGTCCGCCAGATCCCAATTCACGGTGATGGAACCGCCGGTCATGCTGTTATCGTTCTCCGGTTTGAAGCCCGGTGTCCAGTCGCCTTCGTCGGTATCTTCCGTCCCGGCCGGGGCCAGGGCGTCGGCCACCGCAATACCGGCATCGCCCAGCCCGGCCGCGGCCAGTGGCAGGGTCAGCCAACCGGAGGGTTCGGTCAGCGGGCCGGTAAACGGATCCACGGTGAGACCCAGTTTACCGGAGCGCACCTGCCCCGCGTTTTCTGACTTGTCCTGGTTGTAATGCAGGTTGAAGCGTACGCTGACATTGTCGGAAGCATCCCAGGCCAATTGCCCGCGCAGGGCAACCGAGTTGATTTCCCCCAGCTCCTCATCCCGGGTCTGGCTGTCCATCCAGCCCTCACTGGACTGGGTGGTGGTGAACGCCAGCCGCCCGCGGACAGTGTCGGAAAGCGGGCCACTCACGTAACCCTCCGCTTCAAACGTTTCCTCAGAGCCGTATCCGAGGGTAATCCCCGCCTCAAACTCCTCGCTGGGCTTGTTGCTGACGAAGTTGATGGCGCCGCCGGTGGTGTTGCGGCCGTAGAGGTCACCCTGGGGCCCCTTGAGGACCTCGACCCGCTCCACATCGAACATCTGTCCACGGGTCATGACCGGATAGGGCAGCGACACCTCGTCGATATAGACGCCCACGGTGGAATTACTGGCCACACTGTAGTCGTCGAAGCCCACCCCACGGATGGTATAGACCGGCACGCCCAGCCCTCCTGCCTCGTTGTAAATCAGGCCCGGCGTGTGTTCCGCCATATCGGTAACCGAACTGACACCCAGTTCATGGATGTCATCGCCACTGAAGGCAGTAACACTGAGCCCGATATCGTTCATGGACTGGGCCCGCTTCTGCGCAGTGACCACCACCTCCTCCAACTGCTGTGCATTGGCACCCTCTGTCAGGGTACAGGCGGCGATGGCGAGGGCAAGAATCTTTTTATTCATAGCGGATATCCTCCGGGTAGGATCGGCTGGGGGCCGATTAAAGTGATAAATCTGTATCGTATATTAGATTGAAATCTAATATAGATTATCTCAATACTAATTGTCAATCTATTTATATCCCGTTATACGAGTTTTTTATTCGTTAACTACCTTTTTCTAGTTATTTGTCTAAGATACTAATAGCTATTTCTAAATTATTATCTAATAATAATCATCTGTTACCAAGAGCTGCCTGTAGGGCTCTTCTCTATATATAATAGGTGGGCACGACTTACACGAGGAGGGAAAATGACCGCCAGCAAAGCTCAGAACCCGGTCGAGGCGCAAACAGCCGAGGCCACTTCACTCTACCGCAGACCCAGCCAGGCACGGGGTGTACAGAAGTTCGAGAAGATTCTCGATACGGTGGACCACCTCCTCGCAACCCGGGGCATAGAGAGTTTCAGTCTCTATGATGTGGCTGAGGAGGCCGGGGTGGCCAGTGGCTCGGTGTATCACTTCTTTCCGAACCTGGAGGCAGCGTTTGTCGCCCTGGTGGAGCGCTACGATATTCTCTTCGCGGAAATCTGCAGTCGACCCATCGCCGGCGACCTGGTTTCAAACTGGGAAGACATACTGAATACGCACTTCGAAACCAGCCGCCGCTATATCAACGAACACCCGGCTGCCATGCTGCTGATCATTGGGCCGGGGCGCAGCTGGGCATCGCGACAGGCGGATACCCTCGGGGATACCGAAATCGCCCGCGCCATGGTCGCCAGTTACAGTGAGCATTTCGTATTGCCGGAGTATCCGCGGCCGGAAATTTTGTTGACCTACGCCATTCGCATACTGGAAGCCCTGTGGGAATTGTCATTTCAGCAGCACGGCCAGGTGACCGAGGAACTTTCCGTGGAAACCTCCCGGGCGGCCATTGCCTACCTGAGCCTGTACTGGCCCCGGTTTCTCCCTCGCGCGAGATAGCCGCCCAGAATAAAATATGGTGGACTTCAATCGTAGTGGATATACCGATAGGGCGGTACATATTGACAACTGGGATGAATTTTCCTGGATCGGTATTGAGGCTGAGAATACCGATCGCACTTGTACATCAGCATACGCTTTTGACCCGGTATCGGCGTCGAGTCGTCAGGTTCGTCGGGTATAATTGAAGCTTCTACCCCCCCTATGGGCCCATACTTGTTTTTACGGTCCACAACATATCTGCCCGCGAATTTCGAGGGGGTTTCATAAAGGACCACCCTGCTCACCCCCGTACCCTGCCCCAGCCGTCAGCTACAGGCACCAGAGCGTCACCCTGTGGAGCACTTTGCTACAGGCATTACCCGAGCCATGCCCCGGCCAACATGCTCACCAATAGGCTCTGACTGGCAGATAGGGAGGAATGCTGGGGATTACTCTGGATGACCAGTTTCAATACCATCGATAGAAAGCCAATCTGCGTGTGCTTGATATTGGAGAAATCAAATCAGTTCCTCATGTGCCGATGTCTCATCCATTTGTAGAAAGACCGATTGGCAGCATTCGGCGTGAGCTGTTGGATCACACTTTCTATTGGACAGCGACCGACCTTGATAACAAACTCCGCGATTATCAGCGCTATTACAATGAGTGCCGAGCGCATTCTGGGAGGGATGGCGTCACTCCAATCGATTCACCAGACAGAAATATTATCGATATCAATGAATATCGATGGAAGAAGCACTGTCGTGGTTTGTTTAAACTTCCGATGGCCGCTTGAATTAGGATTTCGCCATGGACAGGTTCGTTGCGTCGGGTGTAATTAGGATTTCTACCCAACCAACCCCCCCTTTCTGCACCAGATCTGGCAAATGATCTGCCCGAAAATTTTGAGGGGGTTCTATAAAGGCCCGACCAAATTGCTGTCGATAGAAGGTGGCTAGATTTTATCTGAGGTCGTTGCCAGGGGTTGCTGATGATGTCGGGTGGGAATCGATGTCGTTTATAGGCATTCACCTACCAATTCTATCAATCTGGGGAAGTTAACTTGGCAGTACCCGCGCTAGCTCCCGAGGATGGTAATACAGAGAGCCGCGGCATCAGTGCCGATGGTTCCGCCCCCGTTGTGGGCCAGGCCAATGCGCGCGCCCTCTACCTGGCGCTCACCACTGCGACTCTGCAGCTGCTCGGTCAGTTCTACTATCTGGGCGATACCTGTGGCCCCCACAGGGTGACCTTTGCGCAACAGGCCGCCAGAGGTATTGACGGGCAGACGGCCTCCCAGTTTAGTGCTGCCATCCGATATCAAGCTGCCACCTTCGCCCTTGCCGCAGAGGCCCAGATCCTCATAGGCCATGATCTCCGCCGGCGCCGAGGCGTCGTGCAGTTCAATGACCGATAAATCCTGCGGGCCGATCCCCGCTTCCTCGTAGGCCTCGCCGGCCGCCAGTTTGGCGACACCGGTTTCGCCGACCGCCTTGTCCCAGCCTGAGCGCAGCACACTGGACAGCACACGTACATTGTTCTTCAAGCCCATTTGCCTGGCTTTTTCCTCGGACACAATCACTACCGCCGCCGCGCCGTCACCAATGGGTGAACACATGGGCCGGGTCAATGGCTCGGCTATCATGGGTGATGCCAGCACCTCTTCTACGGACAGCGCTTCGCGAAATTGCGCGCGGGGGTTGAGCGACCCGTGCAGGGAATTCTTGGCCGATACACCGGCGAATTGTTCCACCGTGGTGCCGTAGGCTTTCATGTGTCCGCGCGCCGCCATGGCATATATATCCATAAACATGGAGCGCTTTTCTCCCGCCCCCTTGCTTGCCGCGCCCGCTCCACTGGCTTCCGCACTTTTTTTCAAGCTGGCCATGATCTCCGCGAAGGCCTCGACATCCACCGCACCGGAAAATGCGCCGAATGTCTTGCGCTTGTCCTCGTGGTAGAGTTTCTCCACACCCAGGGCCAGCACGCAATCGTAATAGCCGGCGGATACCATTGCGCAGGCCTGGTTAAAGGCGGTGGAGGAACTGGCACAGGCATTTTCCACGTTCACCACAGGAATTTTGCCGATCCCCATACCGCGCAGCACCACTTCGCCGCGAATACACTCCTGCCCGGTGACAACCCCGGCAGCGGCATTGCCCACCCAGGCGGCCTGCAGGTCGGTCTTTTCAATACCGGCGTCCTTGAGAGCCGCTTCAACCGCCTCGATACCAATGGATTTGAGTCCCCGATCAAGGTATTTGCCAAACCGGGTCATACCAACGCCCGCTATATACGCATTCAGCTTCATCTGACTATCTCCTGTTACAACAAGCCAGGGGGATCAACTTCAAGTCCCCGCTGCAGGAACTTCAGTTCCTCCTCCCGCTCGGGCAGTGGCGCCGGCGTGGTGAAAAACTTGTCCCGGGTCAGTTCCTCCACCACCGCTTCACTGCGCGGAAACGGCTCATCGTAGTGGTTCATGGAAAACAGTTTCTCAAAGGGCTGTCGCGGGCGCTGGCCACCGGCCTCCCAGTGCTCGGCAGGATAGCCGACAGTTTGCAGCAGCACGAGCCTACAGTGATCGGGAACTCCCAGCCCCGCCAATATCTCGTCGCCCTCGGGGCTACCCAGGCAGCAGGTACCCAGCCCCAGCTCATAGGCCATCAGGGTGGCCTGGGCAATGCCCTGGCCACAGTCGATCTCGTTTAGCCCCGGTTCCTTGAGGAATTCCTTGATGCCGTCAAAAATAGGGATCAGGACCTCATTCAGGGCCTTGTGTCTCTCCTCTTTGTCACCAAAACCCAGAGCGCCCACATCCATCAGTTCATGCAGTCTGTCACTTTGCTCGTCAACTGCAGAGGGGTCGCAGTACCATATGATCACAACTGGCGCCTTGCGAATCTGCCAGCCGGCAACCGGAGCCTGTAATGCATCGATAACTTCCTGCGAAGCGGTATTCTTGAACACCGCGATACCGCGCAGGCTCTGCACATTGCCCCAGTGGGATGCAACGCGAGCCGCCTCGAACATCATCTGGATTTTCTCCGGCTCCACCGCCTTGTAGGGCCGAACAAAGCGGATAGAGCGCCTGCGTCCAATAGTTTCCCTTAATTCCATGATCTCGTTCTCCTGTTACTGTAAGTTCAGGCTTGCGGCCCGTGGGTTTATGCCAGGCGATCCACCGCCACCAGACCCAGGACTTCATTGCAGCCGTCCTCGATCATGGAAACGCGAGCATCGCGAAAAATCTTTTCTATAGGATACTCCTGGCTGGTGCCGGCGCCACCAAATATCTGCAGCGCATCACTGGCCACCTCGAAAGCGGTTTGGGTAGACGTCACCTTGGAGGCTATGGCCGCTTCCAGAGCGGGCATCTCACTGCCGGCATTATACAAACTGACCCTGCGGCTCAGTGCCCGGGCTGCCTCTACCTTACGATACATGGTAAACAGCCGCGCCTTGACACTCTGGTGCTGGATGATGGGCACACCGCCCTGAACCCGCTCCCGGGCATAGTCCAGTGCCAGTTCCAGGGCCGCCCGGGCGGTTCCAACAAAAGTCATACCCATCCCACTATTGGCCATGCACAAGGTCATATCGGTCATGAGGCTATAGTCGCTGGGACCACATATCATGTGGCTGGCCGGAATGCGCACCTGATCAAAAAATATCTCTCCCTGGTTCAGGGCGCGTTGACCAATTTTGTGCAGGGGTTTACCCCGGGTGACCCCTTCCAGGCCCAGTGGCACCAGGAATATCCCACCGCCGCTGAGGCCATCTGCGGTTTCGGTGGCACAATACAGCGCCGCCGAGTTCGCAATGCTGCCATTGGAAACCCAGGCCGATTTCTGGCCGCTGATTACATATTCGTCGCCTTCGCCCCGGGCAATGCAATTGGGTTTGCCGCGCTCAGTTCCAGTGGCGATGGCCTGGTCATTGAAGTCAATCATGTCACTGCCATGATTCGGTTCGGTGATGGCCCAGCAACCGAGATCAGTGGGAAGAAATCGCTCCATCAGCTCCTGGTTTTCCACCATCGTGGCCAACAGGGCCGGCATGCCGGCAACGCCTAATGCGACAGCCAGGCCCGAGTCTCCCCAGCCCAGTTCCTCGCTGATAATACAGCGCAGGCGGGCGACGGCCACCGGGTCCATCTCCGGATCCAGTTCGCTGAAGCCGAGCTGTTGGTACTGGTTAAAAACGTCCCAAAAAATGGAGCCCGGGGCTATCACTTCATCGGCAGTCAACTTGTCGAGGGTTTGCCCGGCTGGCCGCAAAACCTCGGCGGCAAAGCGGTGAGCGACGTCCTTTATCTGGCGCTCGTCTTCCGAGAGGTCAAAATCGAGATCGGGAACAGGCATATTTTTCTCCTGGGAGGGCCGGACAGTGGCTGCACAGGCTATCGTTATTTTCCGTGCCTATCATCAGCAAATCCGGAAATTAGAAATCAGCTGGCATATACCCTAAACCAGCCTCTCATTAGCTTGATTGATACAGAACAATTTATGTGCACAATGCCCACACCAGGGCTTACTCGCCCCTGAACCTTGGTTGTCGTTTTTCAAAGAAAGCCATACCGCCTTCCATGGCATCTTTGCTTACCAGAGCAATATCCTGTGACTGGCAAATTAGTAATTTCCATGATAAATCAATGGGTTATTCATTTTAGCCAAGCCGCGAGAAGCGCACCGTCACGACTGCCAGAAACCAACAAACAACCCAACAACCCGACGCCAAGCCACCTACCTCAACCCCCTTCCTCTACATCACCACCGTCGAGTCGTCAGGTTCGTCGGGTATCTCTGGGGTTTCTACCCTGGCGCTTACCCTCCTCTTGCACCAGATCTGGCAAATAGTCTGTCCGCTATATAATACGCCACGTGATATATAATCCTTCGATATCTGATGTGCCACAGGGTTTACTAGCTAAGCGACTGACTACCGTACTTGGGTAGGAAATAAAATCCTCTACTCAAGCGTTATAATTACATCCAGTAAATTGCTAAACGGGCTTAAGCGCAGCTGCTCATTTCGCAAAAAACATAGCTGCTGAGAATCTAGAGTGGGCATCGGTAATTCGCCAGATCTCGTATTTGTTCAATTCGCTGGGCATATTCGATTATTGAGAATATAGTTCATCGCACTCTGAATAGTAACGCCATTTGAACCGGGAGAGTATTATGAAGACTGACACGGAAAGAAAAGAGAGAACAGTCTGCGATCCAAACTGCCACGCGGACCCCAAATGCGGATTGATTGCGACAATTAGAGAAGGCCGTATTACGGAAGTCAAAGGTGCGAACTATCCTGTACCCGGATTCGATGGGCGGATTTGCTTGATGGGCCGGTCGCGTCTGGAGTATCAATATCATCCGGATCGGTTGAAGCGACCCCTAAAGCGAGTCGGCGAACGCGGAGAAGGGAAGTGGGAAGAAATCAGTTGGTCGGAAGCTGCGGATATCTTCTCCAAAGAGCACAAAAGGATTGCCGATAAATATGGACCAAAATCTGTAGCGTTTACGTCCGTCTCAGGTGCCTTTGCTCTACTGACACGCGCCTCACCAATGCGATACGCGGCCCTTACCGGCGCAACGATGAACCGCCCATCCGGCATTGATTTTGGCATTCCAAAAGGCCTGGAGAAAATGTTTGGTATTCCTGCCACAAGCTATTTCAGCCCAGGGGGCCACTGCTTTTCAGACTCGTCTAATTCAGATTTGATCCTTATCTGGGGAGGAAATCCGGCAGTTACGCGAAGTGTGGACCACAGTTACTTGAAGAGGGCGCGCCAAACCGGGACAAAGCTTTTTTGTATCGACCCGGTGAAGAGTGAGACGGCGAAACTTTGTAATCAATGGGAATCCATTCGCCCTGGAACCGACGGAGCCCTTGCACTTGGACTGATCCACCAGATCTTGGCCCACGACCTCCAGGACACTGAGTTTCTCCTTGCGTATACTGATATGGCGTGTCTGGTAAATAGTGAGACAGGGGAAAAGCTTAAACACAAGGACATATTTGAGCATGGCAGCGGGGAGTGTATGGTTTGGTGCGCAGAGACTGGCATTCCTGTTCCAAACGGAACCGCCATCCAATCAGACCTGAATTATTGCGACAATATTACGCTCCTAAACGGCGAAATATGCAGGGTGCAAACCGTATTCAATTTATTGACGGAGCTTGCAAGCCAATACCCCTCTGGCGTGGTACAGAGAATTACGGGCATTTCGCGGGAAACCGTGGAGACGTTGGCACGACAATATGCTCAGGCAAAACCCGCATCGATCAGAATTGGGTACGGCGTTGACAGATGGTATTACTCTGATGTCACCGCCAGGGCCATTGCGACGCTTGCGTGTATAACCGGAAATATTGGAGTTCCGGGCGGCGGCGTAAGTTTGGTAGCGGGTTCGAAGAGCGCTGCTGTTCGTGCTAGAACTTTCTATGCACCCGACGGCAAGATGCCGAATTTTTTGAGCCTTATGGAGATGGATTCGGCTGTGCGTGAATCGGTGCCTTATAAAATCCGAATGGAGTGCATTACACTTGGCAACCCATTTAATCAGGTCAAGCCAAACCGGCAAAAAGTGCTCGACGAGTATGTCAGTGCTCTCGAGTTCATAACCGTTATTGACCACTTCATGACAGACACGGCCAAACAGGCCGATCTTGTGTTGCCTGCTTGTACAATTTTCGAGCGAACTGATATTGTCGTTGATCGGTTTATTCAATTGCAGCAGCGGATGGTGGAACCGGAGGGCGAGTCGAAATCCGATTTCGAGATATTTGCGCTTTTTGCCGAGAAAATGGGCTTTGGTTCCTATTTTGAAAGGACCCCTGAAGATTATATTGGCGATATGCTTGATACGGGGGACGAGGAGACTCAGCTTCCGACACTTGATCGGTTACTTGAAGAAAAAGTAGTGTTCCCGTGGGAGGATACAAAACCCTATGTCGGATTTAGCGATCGGGTGTTCCCCACGAATTCCGGACGTATTCATTTCTATTCGGAAGAGCTTTTGCCATACGGTTCCGAATTGCCTGTGTACCGAGAACCGATCGAGGCATCACATAAAAATCCTCTGTTTGAAAAATATCCGTTTGTTTTATTGTCATCCCACAGTCGTTATCGAATCCACTCCACTTTTGCAAATCTAGAAATGACTAAAGTAAGAGAACCCGAACCTGTAGCTCGTATACACCCTGAGGATGCTCAAAGGGGCAATATTGACGATGGGGAGGTTATTAGAGTCTATAATGACCGCGGACACCTCCTTATCAAATGTCGGTTTGATGGCGATATTCGACCCGGTTGTGTGCTTGTGAGAGAAGGGCACTGGATTGATCAATTTATTGAGGGTGACCCTTATATTCTTACTCACGACAAATTTAGTGAAACCGCAGAAAATTACGCGCACTACGATGTGCTTGTGGATATTTCAGCTACTTGATCTTCCCGAGCCATATCTGGTGTGGTATCACAGCAATGGCTTTCCTCAGGGCAAATTGGGTGCACAATTAGCCTTGATCTACGCAGTTAAACTCAACGGGCTAGAGGGCATGCTAAGGCACTTCCAGCGGTAATAAACAGTACTATGCATCACTTTTTGCGGCATTGAATCGCTCATCATCTACGAACCAGGATTTACCGGCAATCATGCTCTCCCACCAACCGGGCATATCTTCTGTAGTCATGCGATCCCAGTCTGGCGCGTCGGTCACCATACCGCGGCCCAGGGATTGTGTCAGTCGGCTCTGTTGCGCCAGGGTTTCCAGTTTCTCGGTTTCCCATTGCATAATCGCCTGACCCAGATCTTCTGATTTATTGAGTTTTTCTGCCAGTGCAAATACGTTCTGGACGGCTTTTGATATGCCGGAGGCGGAGTGCGGGCGGAGCACTGCACCGGCATCACCCACCAGGACTGTTCTGCCGCGTGCAAGACGCTCCGGTACAATGTCGACAATGGGCGAGGCATGTAGCCGCTGCGGTAGCACAGTCCGGGTGATCGCCTGTATTGAGGATCAGGACATCATTGATAGAATCCTGGCTCACCTACGCGATAAAGAGCCGGCCACCCCTTCCCTACCGCTACTGACACCACCATCTCGGGCACCCCCCGAGACATTGCCTCTTTTCGCTGGGAAGGATTCCAGCTCAACAGCATTCAGTCAGCAGGGAAGCCACTGAAAAACAGCCTGGCCTGGCCCACTGCATGCTGTCGTTCAGAAATGCACGGAGATGATCGAATTCTTCACCGACGCCGGCAAAATTTCAGGGAGATAGACCAACGGTTTGCATAATCGTCAGCCCTGGCATGTGGAACCCGACAGAGAATCTATTCACCGTAGCCCGTTTATCTTTCCTATACTTACCGGCTCGATTCTTGCGGTGTGAATAAGAGTGAGCTGAATTCACTCTGTAGTTGATACGTTTTAACTGGAGTATCTTGTCTCTATCCGCTTACTATTACTTACACGTTAAAGGGTGAAATTTATGATGATGACGAAAGATGAAGCTAAAGAATTTGCTTCAAGATGGCTACCTGCCTGGACAGGAAACAAGCCCCAGGAACTGGCAGACTACTATTCGGATGACTGTTTCTATCTGGACGCCGGTATACCCAATGGCGCCAACGGGAAAGACGAATTGCTGGCTTATTTCCGTAAGTTACTTGGCCAAAACCCCGACTGGGTCTGGACTCAAATCGAAGCAATTCCTATGGAAGGCGGTTTCCTGAATAAGTGGCTGGCAAAAATTCCTGTGGGAGAGGCAATAATTGAATGCATTGGCTTGTGCTTCGTACAGTTTAATGAACAGGGAAAGATCTCCAGAAATGAAGTCTACTTTGACCGAACAGCGCTGATTTCAGCGATATCAAAAATGAATTGACGGACCCTTTTTGGTAACTCTACATGAAAAGGCAATAGCGTTTAAAGCACTTCACGACAGTGACGAGCACTTTGTAGCTAAGGTGGCTATTACCGTCTCATCAGGATAAATTATGTATTTACAGTTTCGAGAAGAATTCAATTTGCCTGTTGCCCAGGTTTACCCTTATTTTGCTACTCCTGCTGATTGGGCCAAACTATATGGCGAAGTAAAACCCACTAAAAATCTGGGCAACAGGGGCGTCGAGTACGCCAGGTTCGTCGGGTGTAATTGGAGTTTCTAGCCCCGGGGTACACCCCATACTTTTTCCACAGCGCACAACATATCTGCCCGCGAGTTCCGAGGGGGCTTCTTATAGCGCCAGATCAGGACAACTCCCACCGGCTGCCCCAACTATCAGCTACTTGCACCATAGCGGCAATCTGTGGAGTACTTTGCCCAGGGGTATTACCTTGCCCATGCCCTGGCCAGATTGCCCACCAGCGCTGTCTGACACAATCCCTGAAAGTGCACCGCCAGCTTAGCCTCGATGGATCAATGGCTGGGATTAGAGCGAGGGTACCGCCAGAGAATTTGGCTGATGGTTTCTGGTGGAAATAGGTGGCGTTTGTAGGTGCTCATGGGCCGATTCTAGCAATTCTGGGTAACTAACTTGTCAGTACCGTTCGGAGTGCATTAGCTTTACCTCATACGCTGGTGTCCTGTCCGCTTAATTCAAACTGCTCTTTTCCAAAGGTGGAGAAAGTCTGCATCCGGGTGACCGGGTCGAGTGACGGGCAACTGATAATATGGGTATGGATGCCCATTTGTGCGTATTCGCGAATTCGCGCCTGGCAGTAGTCCCTGTCCCCTATCACGGCAATATCGTGGATCAATTCATCGCTGAGCGCATTCATAGTCTGCGCCCTGTCTTTTTTGGCCCAGCCATCGGCTATGGTGGCAGCCATTTCCTCATAGCCACACCAGGCCAGGAAGCGGTTGTAGACAGACTGGGAAAAATAAGGGGCCAGAAAGAAACGCAGATAATTGACATGTTCGTCCACCTGGTCGGTAACAGCGACCTGGAAGCGACAGACCACCTCCACCTCTTCCGGTTGTTTGCCGGCGCCGCGCGCCCCTTCATGCACGTAACCCAGTATTTTGGCCAGTGCCGATTTGGGGAAAAAGTTGAAGATGACACCCTCGCCGAGGGCCGCTGCCAGGCGTAGCATTCTGGGGCGCAGAGCTGCCAGGTAGATCGGCACATTCCCTGTTATCGGCGCCTGCTGGTAGCCGTGGCTACTGAGTGTCAGGCCGGTGAAGTCGGACTTCCCACCCTGCAGCAGTTGGCGCACCAGGTCGGTAGTCTCCTGCACCCGGGCCAGCGGATGATCGAAAGAAAGGCCGTGCCAGGACTCCACCATTTTCTCCGAGGAAGAGCCCAGGCCTAACATAAATCGCCCGTCGGAAATCTGGTGCAAGGTGGCCGCGGTGGCAGCCAGTACGGCGGGGGTGCGGGTAAAGACCGGAGTTACTGCGGTGCCGATCCGGACGCTGTTAGTACGATCAGCTACCACCGCCGCTGTGGTTAATGCATCCGGCGCGCCCACATCGCCGAACCAGACGTCATCGTAGCCCAGTTGCTCTGCCAGTGCAGCGTCCTCCAGTAGCTGGTTAATATATCCGTCATAAGTGACAAGAGTCATGCCAACTCGAAAGGGAATAGCCATAGCCGCGACACCAGATTGGGAACCTGCATACTATTCAATCACAGCGTGTCCGTCTGAAATTTGATCTCGCGCAACATAAACTGGATGGGGTGGGATCTGGGTGCTGGCTACACCAAATGGGTAAAACATCTTATACGATTTGTAGAGAATAGCGCGTTGCCACTGGTCGGACGGGTGACGCATAGGCAATAATCTTCAGTTAATTTGCCGCTGTGACTGCCAAACATGGGGCCTGGCCATGAACAATGAATACGATGTCGGTGTGATAGGGGCCGGCTTTGGTGGGGTTTTGACAAATTAATCACCTGAGCCCCGAAATACCCGGTTGTCAGCTTCAGGCAACCGCCCTACTCCATTCCGAAAACGCACTTACCCTAATATCCCGATAGTGGCCTGCGGACACCAGGTGTCTTCCAGGTACTGACGAGTTAAATTATTTTTGCTCGAAAAGTGGAAATTCTAAGCAGGTAAATCAGAATAATAAGGCTCGAAGTGGAACCTGAATAAGTACTTCCGATCACTTGAGCCCGTTTTTTGTAGCGTCAGCCCATAACCTCAAGTTAACTTGTCAGTATCGCCGCAACACCTTCCACCACATCACCGCCGTCGAGTCGCCAGGTTCGTCGGGTGAAACTGGATGTTTTACCCCGGGGTATACCCCATGCTTTTCTCCATATCCACAAACATATCGCCGCCCGAATTCCGAGGGGGCTCCTTATAGCGCCACCCCACCCTGCTCCAGCCCACTATCCCAGCTACCAGCCCCAGAGCGTCACCCTGTGGAGCAACTTGCCCCTGAGTATTACCCTACTCATGTCGTGGCCGCATTGCCCACCAGAAGAAGGATTGACATGCCTGGCATCCTTTATCCACTGCCAAAAATAGTCAAGGAATTCAATACGATCGAGTATCCAGGAGGGACACCTCTAAAAGTTCTAACGGCGCGTCCGCTCAGGATTTCTTGCGACCGACGATTGAGAGACCGAGCTGATTGAAGCATAAAACGTCATTCTCCACATAGGGATTGAGGCCCGTTTTGGGCCCGCCAGCCAGTTCGGCCTTTGCGGCACGAATAATTTCCTGTCGGTGTTCCTGTGTGGTTAGTGAGAAATCCATCCACTCGGTGAACAGGTTGTCCAGCAGCCGGGTCCGGGCGGAAACGACCTCTAACCCGAACAGCCGAAAAAAGGTTTCGAACTCCCCGGGATTGAGGGCCCGGGTGTGTGACTGATCGCAGAGCCACTCGTAGTAGTTCACCTCCACTGCCGTGGAGACATCGGGGACAATAATGTCGACGATGATAATGTATCCGCCCGCTTTGCAAACCCGGGCCATTTCCGCTATCACTGGCCTTGGATCTGCAAAATGGTGGAACGCGTAGCGCGACGAAACGATGTCAAAGCTCTCATCCTCAAAAGGAATATTTTGTACGACGCCCTGCTGAAAACTGATGTTCCCGACTCCGGCCTGCTCGACGAACCGTCTACCCCGCTCTATCATCGCCTCGGTGGCGTCCAGGCCAACCACCGATGCGACCCGCGGTGCGATCGCCCTGGCGAACTCGCCCGTGCCAGTGGCAATATCCAGGACCCGGGCGTCTGCCGACAGAGGAAGATCTTCCAGCATCCACCGCAGCTCATCCTCGTCCGCGTAGGTGTCACCGTCACTCGAAAATCCCGCCGCCTGGCCCGTGAACGCCTTTTGATTTTGTTCAAGAGTGTCCATAGCCCGGTCTCCTTGTCACCGTATTCCATTCGCCTGCGCCGGCCTGCGCACCAGTCTGCTCCCGGCTTTCGCCAGTGCGTGATAAACCAAATATCATAGCTACTCCACTGATTGTGATACAAGGCATTTAGCGCTATATAGAGGGTGCCGTCCTCGCATATGGCGAGCCCTGCTGCGGCAGTGACGTTGACCAGCATGCCAACAATAATAGGCTATTTACGGGTACTAATGACAAGTTAAAAATCAGAAACGAAACAATTTCGATCTACTAGCTTCAGGCAACTGCCAGTTCCCATTGATTGAACGCACCTTCCCTGAGTTTTCGATAGTACCTCGATTTGATCAGGTGTCTACTCAGGCTGAAGAGATTATAAACAGCTGCATGAGCACCCAGCAACCGCTGTGCCTGCATGGTCGACTTAAACCGCCGCATCCCCCGCTCTCGTACTCTGGTCGCCTCATGCGATTGCTCTACTCGATTATTCTCATACTGCTTATTACTGTGGATCGTCTCTGGAAGCAGTTCTCTGTGAGCGACTCCATAGCTTCGCAATTCATCAGTCACGATCTTCCTCGGCTCGCCTCGATGGTTCCGCAGCAAGCGCCTGAAGAAACGCTTAGCAGCCGCCCCATCCCTCTTGGCCTGGAGATACACATCAACCACTTCTCCATCCTGGTCTACTGCTCGCCAAAGGTAATGTTGCTTGCCATTGATCTTCACGAACACCTCGTCGATGAAGAAGGTATCGCCATACCCTCGGTGCTTTCGTTTCAATCGGCGGGAATAAATGGCTCCGAACTTGATGCACCAGAGACGGATGGTTTCTCTGGATACAGTGATGCCCCGTTCAGCGAGCAGATCTTCAATATCCCGGTGGCTCAGATTGAATCGATAGTACAGCCAGACAGCATATGAAATGATATCTGGCGGAAACCGATGGCGCTCGTATGTATTCATGGCCCGATTCTAGCAATCTGGGCCAGTTAAGTTGTCATTACCCTCGTACCTGCACCACGGTGCACCATGGAAAAACTGAGAGCCAGGTCACAGAACTCCCAGATTTTCGTCCAAATAGTGCCGATTTCGCAAGCCAGTGGCCCCTTTTTCTACCTATATTTAGTAGTGGACATAAAAGCGCTGCCGCGGGCAGACAATGGGGTTTTGTAATGAAGGCAATATTGGCTCTTTCATCGATTATCACTCTGAGCGCCTCCCTGGTGCTACTCGGCACATCCACACCCAGCCAGGCGATTAACGCCAGCCCCTTTGCGTTCCCGGTGCAGCAGGCCGATGGCTCTTCCATCCAACTCCATGTTCGCGGTGACGAGCGCT
>PVMK01117963.1_pt1 | contig 26501 bp, 19 predicted proteins | sample 1853481 | NCBI WGS metagenome assembly PVMK01 (sample SAMN08533507, study PRJNA380276) | Marine sediment metagenome, whole genome shotgun sequencing project. | reverse complement strand
CCGTTACTTACGCTGAGCTGGCATTAGAGAGCGCACCCGAAGACACCAAATCTGCTGTCGAACAGTTCTTGAATAATATCAGCGCCCAAGGAGAAAACTCTGACGGCTAATTGTTATTTCAAAACGGGGAGTTAATAAGTGCGTAGCGTTCTATTTATCTTTCTAATTGCCCTGACAATAACCGCAGTTAGTACGCCATTTATGCGTCGTCTTGCCCGCTGGTCGGGCTTTGTTGATGCACCGGCTCGGCGTAAACTACATTCCGCGCCCACGCCCTTATTAGGGGGCTTGGCCATCGCCGGGGGCGCTCTCCTGACATTCCTGCTATTGGTTAATTGGCTTCCAGTCTCGCTCGGGGCCTCGTCGGTTATCGGCACGCTGGTAGCCTGCGTAACCATCGTCTTAATTGGCCTGGCGGACGATCGTTATAATCTTCCCGCCTGGGCAAAACTGGCTGGACAGTTAGTGGCTGCCTCAATCCTGATCTTCGCTGGAATCCAGGTCAATCTGCCCGTGCCTGATTGGCTCAACATCGTGATTAGCATCGTCTGGATAGTGGGCATCACCAACGCCATGAATTTTATGGACAATATGGATGGTCTGAGTGCCGGCATATGTGCAGTTGCCTCCTCATTCATCTTATTGCTGGCAGTGGTTAATGAACAACACCTGGTAGCAGCTCTGTCGGCCGCCTTACTTGGCGCTTGTTTAGGTTTTTTGCGCTACAACTTTCGGCCGGCCACCATCTTCATGGGTGACGCAGGTTCCATGTTTTTGGGATTTCTCCTGGCATTACTATGTCTTCAACTAAGGTTTCCTGACAACGTGAATTTTGTTACCTGGATGGTGCCAGTTTTCATTATGGGGGTGCCCATCTTCGATATGACCCTGGTGGTGATTTCCCGAATCCGCCGGGGTGTAAATCCGTTGACCACGCCCGGCAAAGATCACCTCAGCCACAGATTTGTTTTCCGTGGATTTTCCCAACGTGAGTCTGTTTTGGTGCTTTACCTGCTAGGGGGTGTAAGCGGAATGGCCGCTTTGTTTATCACCAGCGCAGATATAATCGAGGGCTATATCATGGGTTCTGCCCTGCTAGTTCTCAGCATATTAGCCATCTGGCGATTAGAGCGTGGTTGGAAGGTTTCTGAAGCTGAAACGGATAGGGTTGCCACCGGCAAAGTTTCCGAGGGTACTGAACAATCCGCCTAATTGAATATCTTTCCGTTCCTTCACCGGTCAGGTCAAAATCGGAAGGAGGTTAGCCGGTAATTCCCTAATTCTTAATTTCCTCACTGAATTGAGTTCTCATAAATGGCTGCAGATATCGAAATAGAGGGTTGTTGCTAGCCGCAAAAGATCTGTCCGCTTGACCAGTCCTAGTCCAGTTGTTATACTCCCACCCAATTTTATAATCTAAATCAATGATTGGGAATAGTAAGCGGTTCACTGCCTCCAGAGATTGTGGGCTTGGGCTGGAACCCACATAGGTTCGTTCCGCAGAAGTCGCCCAGGAGTATCCTCGCTGAAAACCCATCCAACCGGATTGGTCTAAGTAAGTGAGGGCGGATGGACCCGTTATCGTCCACATAAGAGCCAGCTGACATTTTTTGTCAGATGGAATTAAGGTGGTACCGCGTGATATAAGCTCTCTCGTCCTTACAGGAAGAGGGGCTTTTTTTTTGCTAACACTTCTCAAAATTTAGATCGAAGTGCTCATCATGACTACGGCCGATGTTCGATAGCTGTATCGTGGATGGAGAAAAATAATATGAGCGAAATGCCCAAAGCATATGACTTCGCTGCAACTGAGGGCCGAATATACGAATGGTGGGAAAAAAATGGCTGGTTTAAACCCGAAGTCCAGCCGCCAGACGCCAAACCCTTCACGATTTCGATTCCTCCGCCAAATGTAACTGGGGAACTTCATCAGGGACACGCGTTATTCGTCGCCATTGAAGATCTAATGATTCGTAGAGCAAGAATGCAGGGCCTTGCTGCTCTATGGGTGCCAGGTACAGACCATGCAGGAATCGCTACTCAGTTGCAGGTCGAAAAGCACCTGGCTCGCGAAAAAGGATTATCTCGCCAGGAATTGGGCAGGGAAGAATTCCTGAAAGTGACCTGGGAATGGAAGCGAAAATATGGCAGTTATATAACTAAACAACTTCGTCGATTAGGTGCTTCTTGTGACTGGGATAGGCAGCGGTTTACTTTGGATGAAGGTCTTTCTAAGGCAGTTCGCGAAGCCTTCGTACGTTTATACCGCATGGGTTTAATTTACCGCGGTGAATATCTCGTCAACTGGTCGCCGGGTCTACAAACGGCCGTCTCAGATCTGGAGGTAGAGTATAGCGAAGAAGAAGGGCATCTGTACTATTTCAACTATCCAATCGAGGGTGGAGGGCAAATTTCGGTAGCCACCACCAGACCGGAGACGATACTTGGCGATACGGCCCTGGCGGTCCATCCTGATGACGAGCGTTATGCTTCTTATATTGGGAAGCAAGCCTTTGTTCCTATATTGGACAGGTCGATTCCAATTATTGCTGATGACTACGTCGATATGGCCTTTGGCACCGGTGCCCTCAAAGTTACCCCTGGCCACGATCCCAATGATTTCGAAATCGGTAAACGCCACAAATTGGCAATTGTCAACGTTATGAATAAAGACGCCACCATGAGCGCCGCCGCCGGTCCTTATGCCGGAATGGATCGTTTTGATTGTCGTCAGAAATTATGGCAGGACATGGAAGCGGCTGGGCTAACCATTAAGAAACAGCCTTATACCGTCAATATCCCCCGCAGCCAGCGAGGTGGAGAGATTATCGAGCCGTTAGTAAGTTGGCAATGGTTCGTCGATGCAGAACCAATGGCCAAAATGGCCCTGACGGCCGTCCACAGTGGACGTATAAAAATCGTCCCAGATCACTTTGAAAAGGTATGGAATAACTGGCTGGAAAATATTCAACCTTGGTGCATCAGCAGGCAACTCTGGTGGGGGCATCGGATTCCAGTTTGGTATTGTCGAGACTGTGGCCATCTTAATGTCTCCAGAATCGATCCTACTCAATGTCAACGGTGCGCCGGCACGGAAATCGAACAAGATCCGGATGTGCTCGATACCTGGTTTAGCAGCGCACTTTGGCCATTTTCTACGTTAGGTTGGCCCGAGGAAACGGCTGATTTGAAACGCTTTTATCCAACCGATGTTCTCGAGACGGGTTACGATATTTTGTTCTTCTGGGTGGCTCGTATGGTGATGGCCGGCACTCTATACACAAACGATATTCCTTTTCATACAATTTACTTGCATGGATTGGTTCGCGATGAGCATGGGCGAAAAATGAGCAAAAGTACTGGCAACGTAGTCGATCCGTTAGATCTAATGGAGAAGTATGGAACAGACGCCCTCAGGTTTACCTTATTGACTGGTGGCACGCCGGGCAATGATTTGAACCTTGCTCTCACAAAAGTTGCCAGCAATAGAAACTTCGCCAACAAAATCTGGAATATCACCCGTTTTATCATTCATAGTTTAAAAGAGGCCGAAACAGCAGAGAAAGACTTCGCAGATTCTAAATCGTCTTATACTGTCGCCGATCGGTGGATCATCTATCAGGTCCGCGAGCTGGTCCAAAATGTCGATAGATTGATGGACAGCTATCAATATGGTGAAGCAGGTCGTCAAGCACATGATTTCTTATGGAATGAATTCGCGGACTGGTATCTGGAATTGGCAAAAGTACAATTGAATCAGGGTACGTCAGTCGCCAGAACGACGCTAAAAGTTTTGTATGAAGTGATGGACACAAGTTTGCGATTGCTTCACCCATTTATTCCCTTTGTTACCGAAGAGACCTGGCAGCACCTTAGTCAAGCTTTCAAAGGAACTGATATTGGAATCAAACCAGTGGATGGACAGCCCGAGGCACTGATCATTGCCCCATGGCCTCGTTATGAAAATGAATTAGGCCTAGAATTCAAACAATCTGCTGAACAATTCGAGCGGTTACGAGAGCTGATCAGACGCATTCGAGCCACTCGCTCAGAATACAAAGTTCCTGCAGCCCGGCGCATTCCGGCCAGTATATCGGCCGGAAAACAGGCAATGTTGCTAGATTCACAACGCCCCATTTTAACTTTTCTTGGCAGGCTTGATGATTCGATGCTACTCATCAAGGATGAGTTAGAAGTACCTGAGGGATCGGTGACGATTGCTCTGGGAGAAATCACAGTGTACCTGCCGTTGACAGGATTGCTCGATATTGAAAAGGAGAAGTCGCGACTGGCCGGCGAGCTAAATGAATTAGATAAACAAATAATGAGGGTGACAAATCTTCTACAGGGAGAATTTTCCACAAAGGCCCCGGCCGACGTTGTCACACGTGAGCGGGAGAAGCTCGCCCGTTTTGAATCGAGTCGCACCGAGCTAGAAGCCCGGCTTAAGGGCCTAAGCTGAGTCAGTGATATTTCGTTTTGGATCAACGAAACGAAATGTTAGCTTGCCTATAAACTAAATTGCCGATTACTGATATATTATATGATATGAGTGTAATTCATCCGCTTGACCTAACAGCTGATAGAAACATAAGAGAATTCATTATTCACTGGGAAGACAATCACGAAAGCCGTTACTCTTTTGACGGTCTTCGAGCAGTTTGCCCTTGCGTTGCCTGCCAGGGGGGACACGCTCACATGGGCCAACCGCCAGATCCTCGGTCCGTGAGAGATGAAGCCTTAACTGATTTGAATCTAAAACAAGTTGAGGCCGTTGGCAGTTACGCAATACAATTCACCTGGAGCGATGGCCATTCCACTGGCATCTATACTTGGGCTTTTTTGAGGGCTGCCTGCCCATGCCCGTTGTGTCTAGATCGCTAAGTTTTTCTGAATTACAAAACGAACAGAATGAAGAAACCAACAACCGATCAATCTGCCAAGCTAACCCAACGAGGGATGCAGACGAAATTAATTCATGACGCTGATGCTGAGAATCCAACTGATTCGATTGCCTCACCGATCTTTCAATCTTCTACCTACCGCTTTGATGATCCCCAGATGATAAGTGAAGCCATGTCAACGATGGCTTCTCCTAAATTTTACGGCCGATACGGCTCCCCAAATACAAAGCAGGTTGAATTACTTGCCGCCGAACTGGAAGAAGGAGAAGCGGCAATAGCTCTTGCATCTGGCATGTCGGCCGTTGCTCTTGCTTTGCTAAGCTATTTGAAACCAGGAGATCATGTTCTCGCGCAAAGATCATTGTACCCTACCACTCAGAGCTTTATGAGACAGGGGCTTGGACAACTCGGCATTTCCTTCAGCTTTGTGGACCAATCCAGTCCAGAACAATTTGAGGCAGCCATCCGTCCTGAGACAAGAATAATTTATGTGGAGTCGCCTGCCAATCCGATTTTAGCCCTTACCGATCTGATAGAAATTGCGAATCTGGCAAAAACCAAGAGTATACTAACAATTGCCGATAATACCTTTGCCACTCCTTATAATCAGCGGCCGTTGACTTACGGCATTGATATTGTGTTGAGTAGTGCCACGAAATATCTCTCTGGTCACTCGGATGTCGTCGGGGGTATATTGGTTAGCGGACGCGACCACATTGAGCGCATGTGGCCTTATCATCTATGGCTGGGTGCCGTCCTGCATCCCTTTGAAGCGTGGTTATTACTACGCGGCCTGAAAACTTTCGCTTTGCGCATGGCCAGGCACAATGATAATGCCCTGGCCGTCGCCAGATTTCTCGAAATGCATCCGACAATTGAGAGGGTGTTCTATCCCGGTCTTACCAGTCATTCACAGCATGACTTGGCGATTCGCCAAATGACTGGAGGCTACGGCGGAATGGTTAGTTTCGAATTGCGTGGGGGTAATGAAGCATGTATTCGCTTACTGGAGAGAGTAAGCATGATCTCCCTGGCGGTCAGCTTCGGCGGCGCCCACTCCCTGATAACCCATCCAGCCAGTACGGTTTCCTCCGTTCAAGATGAAGAAGAGACTCGATTGAGTGGAGTAAACTCTAGTCTAATTAGGTTGTCGGTTGGACTGGAAGATCCAGCCGATATCATGAACGATCTGGATCAGGCTTTGAATTCATAGAACAAGAGGACAGCAAGCAGAGAAGAATCGAGTATCAACTTTGCAGGTTCCAAAGCCAAATCCAGTATTAGAATGGCCATATCCTGATCTGGTTTCACAATATGTTTGCCTCAAAGACCTCCAAACAGTAACATAGGCTGGCATGTTGCTACTGGCGTTAATAATCCTCACGAATATTCCCATTTCCAAGTATTATCGTTCGGTGAACAGAACACGTATTGCTCAATAGGAATCGTTCTTTAGGTGGTGAATAGTGTACGAATCAGAGCCTGAACTTATCACTGTTGTGGAAGGTCCGACCCCTGATTTTCAACCAAGCCCTTATCTGTGGTTTCAGTCTGTTTATGAAGGACCTGAGGATGCACAGATATTGATGTGCGAGTTACGAACCCATAACGGACAGGACATTCTCGACCGCTGTTTAGATGCATGGCAAGAAGACCGACCTGTCAGGCTCGATTTTCCTGATTATATGCGCCTGAGAAAACAGATGGATGTTGTAGCGATGCGATTGCAATCCTTGGAAGAAGGACCAATGCTCATTTTGTGGGTCCGGCAACTTGGCGATGAAATTGAAGAGGAAGGATTTGATGAAGACGAAGATGATTACGGCATGTGAAAAATACTTTCATGCTTTAAATGAAGTCGACCAGCAGGCGTTTATGTCTTGTTTCACTGAAGATGCCCAAGTGCTTGATCCCTATGGTGCGCGAATGGTCGAGGGAGGCAGCGGATTGACTCGATGGTTTAAAGGCATGCAAGATACCTGGTCTGAGTTTTCCATTCAGCCAGAGGATTATTACGTTTCTGGTGATCGCTGTGCGGTTGAATGGCAGGCTGAAGCGACAGCTAAATCAGGCAAGAGCGCTCGTTTTAAAGGAATTAATATCTTTGCTATTTCCGAAGAAGGTTTAATCAGCAGGCTTGAAGCATACTGGGATGCAGCGGAAATGATGAGCCAGATTTCCTAAGCATGAGTTTGGACTGTTAATGACATACGAAACCATAAATTTTGAGTTGGTTGACGGGGTAGCGAGGCTGACCTTTAACAGACCAGAGAGTCTCAATGCATTCAACAACACAATGATCTTTGAATCCTTGGATGCCATTAGTCGAGTTCACAATGACCCAGCTGCGAGATGTATGGTAATTTCAGGCTCGGGTCGTGGTTTTTCAGCGGGGCAGGATCTAAAGGACGTTCAGTCAAGAGAAGAATCCTTTTCAATCGGTGAACATCTCCGACAGGGGTATAACCGCCTGGTTATGGAAATGGTTCAGCTAGAGAAACCAATAATTGCAGCGATCAATGGTGTTACAGCAGGGGCAGGATGTGGCATTGCTCTTGCAGCCGATATCCGGATTGCTTCTCATCGAGCTAGTTTTATTCTTTCTTTTAGCCGCGTAGGCTTGATTCCAGATAGCGGATTGACTTGGACATTGACCCGATTAATCGGTTACGCTCGAGCTTACGAGATGGCCATTACAGCTGAAAGGATATCTGCTGAGAAGGCCTTAGCCTGGGGACTGGTCAACGATGTTGTACCAAGTGAACAACTTATGGACGTCGTTTCCGCTTGGAGTAGGTCATTGGCAACTGGTCCCACCTTGGCATTTGGCCTTACAAAAAGAGCGATGACAGGAGCCGCGAGCCTCGATTTACGCGAATCCCTGGAATATGAGGCGAACATCCAAGATATAGCTGGCCGCAGCCACGACTTCTCAGAAGGCGTTGATGCCTTTATCGAGAAGCGGGAGCCAAAATATCAAGGTAAATAACCAGACTCCTTGCCCAAATAGTTGTCCAACGCAGCCTAGAAGCAATACAGTATCAGAATATGAATTCAGATAATATAAGGCGAGTTTCCATCCTTGGAGCCGGCACGATGGGGCGTGGTATCGCTGCCGCCTGTGCTCTTGCAGGATTCGAAGTCGTTTTATTCGACGTGTCGGACTCACATTTACAGAACGCAATAGTAAAAATTTCTGAGTCAATCGATCGAGGTGTTGAGTTAGGAAAAACCAGCAAACAAATTGGGTCTAGAGCAAAGACAAGAATCGAGGTGACAACTCAGTTTGAGTCTGCAGCCGCTGTCGACCTGGTAATCGAAGCTGTAACAGAAGATCTTGAGCTCAAAAAGAACTTATTTTCTCAATTAGACCTCTTGGCTCCACCTAAAACGATAATGGCTAGCAATACCTCAAGCCTCAGCGTCAACGCTCTCGCTGCAGCAACTAGTCGCTCGGATCGATTTGTCGGTTTGCATTTTTTTAATCCGGCTCATATCATGAAACTAGTGGAGGTTATCAGGGTTGATGATACTTCTGAACGAACACTTGGAAGAGCCGTGGAATTTGTCAAATTGTTAGGAAAAACCCCTGTTTTATGTAAAGATACTCCGGCATTTATCGTAAATCGTATTGCCCGGCCGTTTTACGGAGAAGCCTTGAGATTACTAGGCGAAGGGGCGGCTGAGCTAGAAATTATCGACCGGTTGGTAAAATCAATGGGTTTCAAGATGGGACCATTCGAACTAATTGATTTGGTGGGTAGTGATGTAAATCTTTCTGTTACGAAATCAGTGTACGAGCAATATTATTATGATTCCAAGTATCGACCGCACCCGATTCAACATCAAATGGTTTCTAGTGGACGATTAGGCCGCAAAAGTGGTCGCGGCTTCTACAATTATCAAGATGAACCATAATCACACACATAATACGATTGCGAACATTCGATTCGCATTTTTCTTAAATCTAGCATTTACGATTATCGAAATTGTGGGTGCGTTTTACACGAATAGCCTGGCTATTCTCTCTGACTCCCTGCACGATCTTGGAGATAGTTTCTCTTTGGGTTTGTCTTGGTACTTAGAGCGTTATTCGGAGAAAGGAAAGGACCGTCGATTCTCATATGGCTACCGGCGTTTTTCTTTGTTAGGTGCCTTTGTCAATACAACTGTCCTCATCGTCGGCTCGTTAATAATTCTATCAGAGGCAATTCCGAGGATTCTTGATCCGCAGCCAACAAATGCCAGAGGCATGATTCTGTTCGCAATTGTTGGCGTTGCTGTCAATGGGTTTGCTGTATTGCGAATGCGGAATGAGCAATCATTAAATGCCCGGGTAGTGGCTTGGCATCTACTAGAAGATGTATTAGGCTGGATCGCCGTTCTAATCGTCAGTATTGCCCTTCTTGTTACAGAATACTACATCTTAGATCCACTACTAGCCATTTTAGTCACTAGTTATGTTCTATTTAATGTCTTACGCAATCTGCGTAAGACTGTGGCTCTATTTCTTCAGGCGGTTCCTGAGGGTATTGATATCGAAGAAATCGATCGTGGACTTGAGTCAATTGATCTAGTCCTGTCAACCCACCATACTCATATCTGGTCATTAGATGGCGCCCATCATGTGCTGACTTCTCATGTTGTCCTGGATGAATGTGCTACCCGCGAAGATATTGCGCGAGTAAAAGATCATATAAAAGATCTAGCGAATATTTGGCATTTCGAACACACAACCGTGGAAATCGAATTTCGGGACGAAGATTGCAGTATGGCAGTTTAGGCTTCTGTTCCAGGCGACTAAACACTTGATCCTGGGAGTGTATCCGATGATCGTTCGCAAATAGTGACAATCATATTCATTACCTTGCGTCGGCCTGATGTAAGTAGGTTTTCACCTGTGCTTTCTTCAATTGATGTAGCCAGATACCGCACAATATCTAGTGTTGCTTGAACACTATGGAGAAGATGCTGCTGACTAAAGCCTGGAAATAGTGCAGGAAGGTCTGACACAATTATTGGATCTGCCCACTGCACGATATTTCGACCTTCATACCAAATCTTGTGTTCGCCAGCACCGGCCTTTTTTGATTGCCATTCAATTAGCACTAATAATTTGGATCTCAGCTCAGCCAATGCTTGGGAAGCGCGCCAGAGATCGTTTCGCACAGCATGTCTCGTTACCTGATAGCAAATCAATAGCGCTTCATCGATAGAATTTTTGAAGCCAATGATAGAAGCAGGAATCGATATCTCGCTCTGCTCCAGCTCAAAATGTTCTGCAGACAGCAGTATTGAATTCCTTTTGTATGAGATGGTAAAGCCCCGAGCTAATACAAATTGATATCCTGATTCATTTATGATCTCCTCTAGCTGATCCGATTTATTTGCTTCGACGATGATGAAGTCCACCTTCAGTCCTACGGAAAATAAAACTACCCACTCCGGATGGCCCTTGCCAGTCTGAGTGAGATTTGATAACCACATTCGACCAATGTCTTCAAACCAAGATGATTGATTTATGAGACTTGAAGAATTTTCAACAAACAGAATCAAATCAAGATCGGAAAAGGCGTCTAGTGTGGAATCACGTGCTGCTCTTGAACCTACTACAAGAATGGCAATAACCGTTTCGTTTGTCGTCGCCCAGTGCCTAATAGATAGTAGCAAGCGATCATATGCCTGCTGATGCTCAACTATTAGCATTGACAATTAAGATAGCCTGAAAAGCAAGAAGGAGTCATGCTTGGGGCAATATAACTAGGGAATTGACGCGATGTAGAGACCATTTCCAGCTGTTACGATGATTCGGAGTGGATTTTCGATAACGACAAAATCTTCAGCCGCGGCGAATATTTCGCTTCCAGCCTCATCACTAGCCTTATATTGAGCCAGAAATGTACCACCAAGGCTAAATTGGACGATGCGGTCACTTCCTGGATCAAGAACGAAGATGGAAGAATTCAATCCACTTCCTACGATTTTTATAGCAGTCGGGGAAATCAAGGGGGTTTCTAGGCCATTGGCGGGCAAATCAGTTTCGCTCCAAAGGAAGCGTCCGCTTACATACCGTCGTAATCGGCCATCATTGTATAGCAGCAGAACACTGCCATCCTCAGAGTAGATTGATAAATCGACAACGTTACCAATATCGGCGTCCTCAACAAAGTCGATATACCGCTGATCTTCGCTTGTTGTAAATCCTTCCCCTTCCGCGAAATACCTCCAGATGACTTGAGCTTCAGGATCCAATATGTATACCCTCTCGTTGAAGGTGGTGAGATTGGTTGGTTGTAACCAATCACTTGCCAAGCCCAAAGGAACTGCCCTCGTGTCGGAAAAATTCGGAAAATGGCTAATTAATGCCCCCCGAGTGTCTAATATAGCCAAACCATCTCTAGTAACTTGATTTCCACTTGGTCGCCACATTAAATCAGACAGAGCACCGACAACATGGCTGCCCAAAACTTGTTCGCCAAACGTTACCAACTCAGGATCAATCGCCTCGTCACTATCAAGATCTTCGGCTAGTTGAATTCGGAACACCTGATTATTTCCCCTGTCCAGCACGTAGATTCCCTCACTCAATGTTTCGCTCATCGCCACCGAAGAAAGATCCGAATCCGTGGGAAACCTGTGGAGCAAATCACCACTTAATCTCGATACACCAGCCAAACCATCCAATCCAATAAGGGCCTCATTTCTAAAACGAGCGATATCGCCATCATCGGCTCTCACCAATTCCGCCTCGTTTATCAATCCAAGGACATTTTTGTATAGAATCTCAGATTCTGCCTCACTTGCGGCACTTTGAGCCGTTGAAAGTGTGTTTCTTATGTCACGCTTCATTTCCCCGAGCTGAACGGCACGACCCCTTTGGAGATAGACGCCTACAACCACAATCCCTACTATTATTGGTATTGCGATCGCTAGAAAGGCTGGAAGAGCCCAATTACGAGATTCGTCGGAGTTTTCTGAGGCAGGACGTACTTTTTCGAGTAAATCTGCCATCCATGCCGTGATTTGTGATAAGCCCAGAGCTGCCTTAGCGGTTGCTCGCCTTGCTGTCGTTTCAACAACTTCAACATCAACATTTGTACCGGATGGATCTACCTCATTCGATTCCTCTACATCATTAATCTGGTTGCTTTCATTTTCTCGCATAGGTTGCTGAGTGGGCGGAGGAAGATGTTGTCCTGAGATTGTTCGGGGAGAGGGCAGAACTGCATCGGGAATGTACCCCGGGGCTTCGTCTGTGAACTGAGTAAGAATGAGCCGTGCGGAATCCTCTCCAACAATATCGGCCACCAATCTCAACCCGACTTCAATATTTGAGTCAATTAAGATTGGTTCAAAATTACTCGTGTTAGCATGGGCTAGTCGTGGATCCGCCAATAGCATCATATCACCTGGTTGGAGCCAGTTGTGATAATATCCAATGTCGATTCCTGCCGTTCTGCCTAAAGGCGTTATCCTTCTTTTATCGGATGTCGGTAAGCGTTCAATCCCGATATTACGACCGATTAGGGCGAACGCCTCGCCGACTTGGGCGACATAAATTTCGTCGCCCTTTAGAACAGCGCAGGTTACGGCTCCTTCGCGTAATGTCGTTGTACTATTTAGATTATGAGCCAGGAGCAAACGATTGGTATCTATTATCGCTTTTCGTAAGGCGGCTGTCACACTTCCACTGGACTCATAGTAGATAATACTGATGTTATCTAATAAGTCTTCGTAGAGCGCTGCAGTCTCCTCAAATGATCCTGCAAGAGTTAGGTGAGCAAAAAGAAAATCATTCTCACGACCTCGTCCGGACTTTGATGGCGCGGATTGAGCCAACAGGCCCGGAACATTCGAGGAACGGCCGACCTGCCCATTTTCGATTTGGAGTTGACTCGTTACTGCTAGTAATTCCATTGTTGTACTTCTGAGAGAACTTCTTGCACCAAAAAAACACTGAAACGGCACTACGGAACCTTACATAAGAATAACACGTGCTCTGCCCGAATACAAAGAAATTGTTGATACTTAGGTACTGCCGAAGCCGTCCGAAGAAAGTATACTACAACGTTATACCAATCTCACGGAGAGCGATTATGAATGTGGTTATTGCTGGCGAAGTGCCTTTTCTGGAGGAAATTGCCGAACTATCTGTAAAAGCTGGCTTCAACACCAATGCATACCTAGTGGAAGATTTCTTAGATGCCCTCCAGAGTAGCTATATCATGGATGATGTTGCTGAAGCGGATGTAATTGTTGAGATGCACAATGAGTCATCCCTGGCTAAAAAGGAGCTCTTGATAACTTTGTCTGAACGCGCCACAGAGGAAACGTTAATTTTGACGACCGCCTTTGCCACCAGCACGACTCAAGCTGCTTCTTGGATTCGCAATTCCAGTCGCGTAGTTGGATTCGGCATTATGCCACCGTTAGCAAATAACGACCTAGTAGAGTTGGCTTCGGCTCTACAATCGTCTAATTTAGCAATGGAAAAAGCCAGAAGCTTCTGCCGAAAGCTTGGATTGGAGCCTATCGAAGTTGCGGATGGACCTGGATTGGTGCGAGCTAGGATTGTCTGCTGCCTGATTAATGAGGCCGTGAGTGCCTTCATGGAAGGAGTGGCCGCAGAGCTAAGGACATCGACAAAGCGATGAAATTGGGCACCAATTATCCCTATGGCCCTTTGGAATGGGCAGATTATATTGGTCTAGATGCTGTTTTGGGCGTAATGACAGGATTATTCGAGGAATGGGGGGAAGATAGATACCGGCCGTCACCCTACCTTAAGAGACTAGTGTTGGCAGGGAGACTAGGCAAGAAGGCCGGTAGAGGATTTTTTGATTACGCTGAGGATAAAGAACAATAAACTTTATATCAGAATCTATCTAATTGACGGATCAATCGACTCAAAATGAAGAGATTCTTGAATTTTCAAGCTCATTATATGAAGGCGGATTGTTCAGCCTAATCAGTGCGACTAGTACTTATCAAAGCACCGACGTCTATTACTATAGCGTCATTAAGACAACTGAGTCACGCTGCTATTCAAGTGATGTTACTGACAATCAACGTTCGAACTTCCCAGAAAAGATTACCGTCAAATTGCGATCAGCTCGGGAATGTAGGAACTTCATCCCCGATTATCTTTCGAAATATATCAATCACTTCTCCTGGCTCAGCATGGCGTTTCTGAACCGTTTTTTTAGAGAAGATTAGTTCATCGTTGACCTTCACCTCAAATGCGCCTCCACTTGAGGTGACCAATATCAATTCTTCAATCATATGTTGATAGTTTGAAAGAAAGTCATCCGCCAGACTGACGGCACGTGGCAAATAACTTCAAGGGACGCAATATTCTATGGAAATTCTATATTTGTTCACTCGAATAGGCCTCCAATATCCTAGAATTGGGCCTCAGTATAGCGACGGCGGCGAAGCTTGACAACCCAAGACCTGTGCGATACCATACCGCTTGCCTTCGGGCCTGTAGCTCAGCTGGGAGAGCGCTACAATCGCACTGTAGAGGTCAGGGGTTCGAGTCCCCTCAGGTCCACCAGCGAGCAAGAAATGCAGTCGTTGAGGGCCTGTAGCTCAGTTGGGAGAGCGCCACAATGGCATTGTGGAGGTCAGGGGTTCGAGTCCCCTCAGGTCCACTGTGTGAGTCTTAACGAGACGCCAAACAATTCGTCGGTGAATCAGGGCCCCTTTCGTCCGTAAGCGAGAGGGGCTTTCTATTTTGAAAAACTGAAGGTCATGTTGGAGGAGTTTAAACTTCAAACCAAGCAAGGCATTATTAGCGGCCGAGCTAACGGCACGATGTCTGCACCACTGGTGATGGGCCTTCATGGCTGGAGCAAGCGTAATGGCTGGCAAACCTGGAAATCTTTTTTAGAGCCTTTGGGCACGAGCGGTTTTTTTGCGCTTAGTGTCGATTTGCCTGGATGGGGTCAGAGTGCCGCCTGGGGAAAGGAGCAGCTAACTGTTGGTGAGGCCATGCAGTGCATGCTCTTAATTGCGGATAGCCTTAGCAAAGAACAATTTGTGCTTATGGGAAAGAGTTGGGGTGGAGGCGTCGCAATTCAGACTGCACTGGACCATCCTGATCGCATCGCCGGATTGATCCTAACCGCACCAGCTTTTCTTCAAATTGATAGATTAGGTGATATCAAACAACCCGTCTTGCTTTCCTGGGCAAAGGACGATCCAGTCATTCCGGTAAAATATGCAGAGATTTTTCAGAATTCAATTCCTAGGGCTGAACTTGTCCTCTATGAAACCGGAGGCCATAATGCTGCTCAGGCAAATTCCGCTAATTTCACCCCGAGGGCAATCAGATTTCTGCAACAATTAACGGGTTGGATCGAAGAAGACCATGCTGCTCCAAAATCACAGTCAATGCAACAAAAGGTAGGAGATGTTGATGAGTGACAAATATTTTCCCGGGAAAGTCGAAGCCAAGTGGCAGTCCAGATGGGAAGAGACAGACCTATACCGTCAACAGGTCGAGCTCGACAGACCAAAACACTACGCCCTGACAATGTTGCCGTATCCATCTGGTGATCTACATATTGGTCATTGGTATGCTATGGTTCCAAGTGACGCTAGGGCAAGATTTATGCGTATGAAGGGATTTAATGTCCTCTTTCCTATGGGATTCGATTCTTTTGGCTTGCCGGCGGAAAATGCAGCCATCGAACGTCAGACACACCCGGCGAAATGGACCTATGCAAATATCAAAAGAATGAGGCATCAATTGCACACAATGGGTGCAATGTTTGACTGGAATAGGGAAGCAATATCTTCAGATCCATCCTATTTTCAATGGTCCCAATGGTTCTTCAAGAAACTTTTGGCTATGGACCTTGCTTATCGAAAAAAAGCAGCGGTGGATTTTTGCCCGCATTGCAATACCACGCTTGCCCGCGAGCAGGTTTGGGGAGATGATCGACATTGCGAGCGCTGCGGAACACCGGTTATTAAAAAAGAGCTGGAACAATGGTTCTTTCGAACCACAAACTATGCCGACGAACTATTAGATTTCAGCGAGATAAATTGGCCGGATCGCGTTCGTACAATGCAAACCAACTGGATTGGCCGCTCGATAGGGGCGGATGTTGTTTTCAAGACAGAGTCCGGCAATCCGATCCCGATTTTTACAACACGGCCAGATACATTGTGGGGTGCCACTTTTATGGTTCTTGCCCCTGAACATCAGTTGGTAGAGGAAATTACCACAGAAGAACAATTGGCAGATGTTACCGCTTACCGCGCGCAAGCTGACAAATTGGACGATATTGTCCGAGAAAACGTTGATCGAGAAAAAACTGGTGTATTTACAGGTGGATATGCCATTAACCCTGTAAATGGTGAGCGTATCCCAATTTGGGTTGCCGATTATGTGTTAATGTCTTATGGATCTGGGGCGATTATGGCGGTACCGGCCCATGATGAACGCGACTTTGAATTCGCGACTAAATATGACCTGGAGATTGTAGAAGTAATTCGGGCCCCGCAGCGAACTGACGACAGTCCTTTGACCGAAGCATATATTTCCAAATCGGAAGGCTCATTAATAAATTCAGGAGCCTTTGATGGCATATCGACTGAAGGCGCCGTCGACAAGGTTACAGAATGGCTGGAAGAAAGTGGATTTGGGCGCAAAGCGGTAAATTATCGCCTGCGAGATTGGCTCATTAGCCGACAAAGATATTGGGGAGCACCAATTCCCATCATATATTGTTCTGACCATGGAGCGGTTCCGGTTCCGGATGATCAGCTTCCGGTTATGCTTCCTGAAGATGTTGAATTTATGCCGACAGGCGAAAGTCCTCTCAAATTCAATGACAGTTTTTCACATACTTCATGTCCGATTTGCGGCCAACCAGCCTTGCGGGAGACGGACACCATGGACACATTCATGTGTTCGTCCTGGTACCAATATCGCTACCTTAGCCCACATTATGAGGAAGGTCCTTTTGATCCATATGAGGGAAATTATTGGCTTCCAGTCGATCAATATACAGGTGGCATTGAACACGCGACGATGCACTTAATATATACACGATTCTTTACAAAGACGATGAAGGGTATGGGGCTGGTTGATTTCAATGAACCTATGCTCGCGCTTTATAATCAAGGGATGGTTCTGGGGGAAGACGGCGAAAAAATGTCGAAATCCCGTGGTAACGTGGTGTCACCCGATGAGCTAGTTGAAAAGTTTGGGGCAGATACGGTGCGTACTTATTTGATGTTCTTTGCCAAGTGGGATCAAGGGGGTCCATGGAATTATGATGGGATCAAGGGTCCACAAAGGCTACTTTATGATATCTGGGAAATATCCAATCTCGATTATAAACCAATTGAAGTTAATGATGAATCCACTCGCAACTTACAAAGAAAAACCCACCAGGTAATTCGTAAGGTGACTGAAGATTTAGAGTCATTTTCGTTCAACACGGCCGTCGCCGCAATAATGGAATTGAGAAACTCTATGATCGACGCGCGGCGTTCTTTAGATGTCGCATCGGAAGTATGGAACGAAGCGATAGAGAGCACATTGTTACTATTGGCGCCAATCGCTCCCCACATTTCCGAGGAACTGTGGTCCCGAATTGGTAATCCCTATAGCATTCACCAACAAGAATGGCCGGCCTGGAACGAGGAATTTGTCAAGGAAGATGCCATAACCCTGGTCATTCAGATTAATGGGAAAATTAGGGACAAGATAGAAGTGGCGGCCGATGCTGATGAGGACACCTTCCGCGAAATCGCCTTATCGTCAGAGACCATAAGGAAATGGCTAGATGGTCAAGAACCGCGAAAAATCGTCGTGGTACGGGGAAAATTGGTAAATATCGTTGTCTGAGTTGACGCTGTCTTAGGAGATATAATCTTCTTGTGTAGATTGCAGGCACTGGAAGGCTGGTGCCTAACGGTATGGATTTATGACTTATATTGGGTATCGGTATTTCCCTGAGAAATACTTTAGCTAACTACCGATACAATATTAACATATGTAATGGCCTACAATTAAATTAGTGTTGCGCCGGTATCAACGGCGCAAATATTCGGTAGACCTTGGGCAGCAGCAAGACTTTTTGTACCAACCTCTCCATCAATTGGATCGACTTCATTTTCCAAACGCCGCAATCGATATAACACAGGTAAAGCCAGCAGGGTGAAAAGACCACCCACGACGTATCCTGCAGGTATTGATCGCTGAAACGAAATTCGACCCAAGCCCGATTGGCCAAGTATACTTCCCGCGCTTCCAATCATTGAATTAAAGGATATTATTGTTGCTCTCTCCTCTGAGGGAATTAGACTGTGTATGTATGCTTGAGCCACTGGTTGAGTTACCCCTGTAGCCCCCATCATGATCAGTAACATGACCAGAGCAAGCCAAAATGAGCCGCTCAGACCTAACAATATTGCCGCAATTGATTGAACTACGGCCGCCCAAATAAGCAGTGTAGTTCGCCGAGCGCAATACCGGGCAAACCTTTCAACTAAGCTGTTGCCTATGATCATCGCCAGGGCCACAAGCGCCGAAACGATGCCAGCAATCCAGATTGCGTCTGGTTGCCTAAGCAAATCCAGAAAGTATGGTTGCCATGCATAAAATGCCCACGTAAAGAAGGCTGATTGAATGAAATAGACAATCATGAGTAGTCGAACTGGCTGCTTCGCCCAGCCATGCTGGATACTCGCTCGTAATGTCGAGTTCATCTCACTGGGCAATGTCGCGAGAGACAGCGACCTGGGCTGATAACCCAAATCATACATAGAGAAGAATGCAACGATGAATACAGCTGCTAACAACACTGCTCGAATTATATAGGGCAGGCCCAAGTCAATTGTTCCTAGAAACCCACCACCAACTGTCCCGATTAGCATTGCTCCACCAGAAACCATTGAACCCCGGGCGAATACTTTGTCTAGGCTACCCTCGAATCCGGTAAATTTCAGAGCATCAACGAGCCAGGCCTCTACCGCTCCAGAGTAGAAGGTAAATCCTAGCCCCATGAATACAGATACAATCACAAACATGGCAAGATTTCCGTTATTCTTAGCCACCGCATAATAACCCCAAGTGCCAAAAAAAAGAACGATGACACTCAATAGAAAAGATGCTCGACGGCCAACGGTATCGGCGACAACACCCGTAGGGATTTCAAAGAGCGCCATTCCTGCCGTAAATGCAGCGTTTGCAATAAACACCTCCTGGATATTTAAACCAGCATCCAACAAAAATAAAGTATTAACGCCCCATATTAATGATGCGGAAAGTGTATATAGCCCTGAAATGATGAGATAATTTCGAAAAACCTTCTTTGAAGTTTCGTTCATTTCTTTTTTTTATTTCTTGGGATAGATCCAGCCGGAAATCGAGCCTTAACGGAAGTAGATGTTGATAGAAAAGCTAAAACACAATGGTCGACACTTCAACAATCGAGCGGAGACAAACAAATAAGGTTAATCGAAATCCTGAGTATGATCGTTGGTATCTCCATCGCTTGGTTCACTAGTTCGTGCTTTCTTGTTGCGGACCACAGATCTCAAGCGCTTGAACTTTTCTCGAAGATAACGGAGCTCGTCGAGAGAAATATCTTCTTTCGCGTACCTGGATTTTATAAAGGCCGCTGTCAAATCCTCAACATTCGATTCCTCTTCTGGCCAGGCAACTTCAAGAGAGTGACTATATTCGAGCGGGGTGTCAGGAGGGTTTCTAGATACGCCTTGTCGAGCAGCACGCCGTAGGATAGAGAGGTAGAAATAACGAACCTGCTCACGCGGTGAAAGAGAGTTTACACGCACAAAGCGCCATGGTGAACTAATCGTCGAGCGATCTGGCAAAAATTCAGCCAGATTTGTCCAACTAAATGGTAAATTGGTACTATATTCACCGATGCCACTAATTAAGTTGCGCAGCCAATTAATCAGACCCGTCAGTACCAGAAGAAATGGTTCTTTGTCAATCCGAATTCCCCGATTTTTGACGACGAAAGACGCTGATAGAAGAATTGTTGCCAAGACAACTAACCAGAAAACTCCGGTGGTAAGAAGGGGGGGAAGGTTTGTTGACGAAGGCAATGATTCGGCCGCAGGCAGGCTCCTGGTTAGTTCAACAGGCTCAAATTCTTCAAAGCTGGACCCCTTATCAAATAGCGATAGAAACATAAATATCAGATAGGAAAAAACAATCAGGACCAGATTAATTGCCCATAAGGCCACACCAAGGAAAGTTTGAAGAATACGAGAAAGCGTAAACGTCGACCCGATCGGAAGAAACGAAGCAAATGTTGATACAGTAAGCAGAATAATAAAGGTCCAAGTGGACCAGCCACGTTTGAACGAATGTTCTGTCTGTAGCCCCTTAGTTAGCCATCTCGCTTGCATCACCTGATAGCGTGCCTGACCAACCAACCATAAGCCCCCAATAAAATATATAAGAAGGGCTGCGAGCATCTCTTCTCGTAACCCAAGACGACCTATTGTACGGATATTAAATCCGGCTGAACTGGCGCCCGTCAGATTAATCGTGGTCAGCACCGCAAAAATAATAAGTACAAAACCTCCCATGATCCAGCTATGAAAATAAGCCCGAGCAATCGAATCACGATGTTTCGGAATGATTTCAATCTTCGTTTTATTGCTTGAATTTGTCGCTGAATAGAATTCGATTTCGGGCTTGGATAAGGTCAAATTACTGAGGATACTTGAAAATCGAGTACTCCTTTCCCAAGCCAGAAATGTCAGGGTAAAGGCAATTAAAAATCGAAGATCAAAAATCAAGTAAGGATTGAGAATTAGATCTTGCAGCCAGATTACATCGCTAATTTCACCGCTCATTCCCCATAACATCAGACGTAGAAAGACAAAAAGAACAATGACTTCGGAAATCCGGTACCAGGTATGGCTTATTCGTGGCTTGGATGAGTATAACCACCACCCGACAATTGCGCTTTCAATAGCGATCAAGAGAATTACGGCGGAAAACCATGACCACGGACCTGCGGGATCATTTATTTTCAATAGCGTAACAGGGCCTAAAAACAGTGCCGTAACTACGCAAGCTGTGGCCAAGATGAGAAGATACCGCTGCCCGGATGATATGGTCATGAAGTTATGCTCGGTTTTCTCGAGAACCATGTTCATATCTTATTTAAGTTGCTCATAAAGCATCTTTATTAGCTGCATACTTTGATTGAGTCCAACCTGAAAGACTTTCAGTGTCTGTGGCATGGTAAGCATTTATGCCAAATATACGTGCCTTATTATTGATCCTTCGAAAATTGGTAAATGGATCAATAATAATCAATATTGGATTGAAACCTGCCTGTTTTAGTCGATGAAGTGAGTGATATAAATTGTCATCAGCTATGGGAGTCAGTGCGATAATCGTAACCCCCCAAGACAGACGAATTGTTGCCGAAGATAGCCATTGAGCAAAGGAGACGGTGTTGGCAGCTTCAATTCTGGCTAATTGTTCTAAGATCTTCATAAGCTGGCCTCGGCCCGTATATGGTTTTAAGGGAGTTGGCATGTACCGATAGCTTCCACTATTAGGTCGAATATGCTTTGGGTTTTTTTGCTCCTCATTGTTGAACAATAATCGCCCAGAAACATCATCAAACTCCAACAGATCTTGGCGATCTATATTCTCCTGAAGAAGTGGATCGACTCCATTGGAAGCAATGCCGATTGACTGTCGTCTTTCTATCAGAAAAGCGCTGACAGAAGCTGCAACAACAACCGCCCACTCAATTGTGTCTCTCCGATAACGGCTTTGATATTCACCTCTATTTAGATTCAAAAGTATCATTGTCTCAAGGGATATCGCAGGTTCATATGTTTTTACGAGCATCTTAGAGGCTCGCGCACTTGATTTCCAATTAATATGGCGGAGCGAATCTCCGAACTCATAATTGCGCACGCCGATCGGCCGGGTAGGATCTTGATATAAACGTTGTTTGCTAGCTAACGTCCCAAATGGAAGCCGCGAGGGTAGTTGAAGTTCAGTCATTGAAAGGACCCGAGGGTACACTGTAATATAGTCAGGCGATAATTTCCTGCTAACCTCGCGAAAACCAAAAAAATCGCCAGCCTCAATCTGCAAAGGACCAATTTGATAGTAACCACGTTTCATGCCTCGAACTTGGTAAGAAAAGTGTTTCGTACTTCTGCCCCTGAGCGTGATCACTTTGCTCAATCTATAATTAGTTCTGAGTTCTAGAGGAATTATCTCGCGAATTTCGAGCCATGGTATTGGCAAACGGCTTTTGTTAACAAGAGTTATCGTGATGTTTAAGGATTCACCCATAAAAGTTCGTGGATGAAAATCACGTCGTAATTCTAGGTATTTCAGTGATCGTGGGGTATAAAAAAAGCTAAGGGCATAAATACCCATACTCACATAAACGATGTAGAAGATAAAATCAACACGTAGTAAGAATGCCACAAGAATCAAAATGATAATTAGTATTGGCAATTCACTCACTTAAGTTCACCGATTTCTAGTTCTGTTTGAGCAATTAGTCCCTCCAGGATATGCTCGACTGTGATGCCTCGAAGAGCACTCTCGGGCCTGAGGAGACAACGATGACCAAGAATAGAAGGTGCGATCTGTTTAACTTCATCTGGCAAAACATAATCACGTCCCCTAACGGCCGCCATTGCCTGGGCCGCCCGATATAATGAGTGGCTGCCTCTTGGGCTTGCTCCCAATAGGAGATCGGAATGATTTCGCGTAGCGAACACAAGCCTAACGATGTATTCTAGAATCGTATCATCGATATGAACGTCCCATACTCGTCGCGATAGCTGAGGAAGTAAATGGCCGTCAACGACTTGGGTTAACATTGTGAGAGGATGTTCAGCGCCAAGATTTCTTAATAGCTGAGTTTCCATTTCCTCGTCCAAATACCCAAGCCGTAATTTCATAAGAAACCGATCCAGTTGGGCTTCGGGTAAGGGGAAAGTTCCTTCATATTCAATAGGATTCTGAGTGGCCAGCACGACAAATGGTCGATTTAGAGGTCGTGTGATGCCATCGACGGTTATTTGGCGTTCGGCCATGCTCTCTAATAAGGCAGATTGAGTGCGCGGAGTGGCTCTATTGATCTCATCAGCCAACAATATATTGGTAAAGGCCGGCCCTGGAATGAAGCTGAATTTCTGCTGCCCTTGATCGTAGATGCTCACTCCCGTAACGTCATTTGGCAATAAGTCAGGTGTACATTGCAACCGCTTAAACTCAATACCAAGGGAAGTGGAAATTGACCGAGCCAGTACCGTCTTACCTGTACCAGGAACATCTTCCAAAAGAACATGCCCTTCGCATAAGATGGCGACTATTAGCAATTCAATCACGTCACGCTTGCCCACGATAACCTTCTCTACGTTGTTGATAAGTTTATCTGCAAATTCATGAATTGCCTGCATAGTGTCGCCTCCGAAGTTGAACACTATAATAACACATCGCTTCTGTGTGCGACCGCACATCGTTAGGTGACAAAATTGAAATTATGACGCATCTGTCCAAACCAAATTATCAAGAATTCGATAGTAAATTCGCCAACGAGATTGCTCAATTTGAATCTTTCAACAAGCATTTGTACAGGCCCAACACATATCTTCATAAATGGTGGGCCCGACGATGTGGAACAACCTTTCGCCTGCTATTAAAAAGCTTGGTAGAGGAGCCTTCAAGAAGGGAATTTTATTCGGGCGGTGGTCTTGAGGGGAAATTGATACTCGATCCGATGATTGGGGGTGGGACGACGCTACATGAAGCGATCCGACTAGGCGCCAATGTAATAGGTTATGACATTGACCCAATTCCAGTTCTCCAAGCTAAGGCCTCTCTTAATTCGGTCGAGTTAAGCCGGCTAAAAGGCCCCTTTGACAAATTCCAACGAAATCTCAGTCATAGGCTGCAATCCTATTACAAGAGCGAATGCCCTCACTGTAATGGAGATTCTGAGATTCGTTTTACTCTATACGGCTTAGAAAAAAGGTGTCGCTGCCGGACGGCTCTCTTTGTCGATTCGTATGTCATTCGAGAAGAAAATAACGGGAAGTCAATTCGTTTATGTGCTAAATGTCGCGAGTTACACTCCACTAATGAGTGCCCAAGCGAAGATAAATCAAACAGAAAGGCGCTTCTTGAAAAGAAGGAGAAAAACTGCCAAATCTGTGACGCTGATTTTATCGTTGATCGAACCAAGCCATTCTATTCTCGCTATGTTGCCCTGGTTAATGTAGGAGAGTGCGACATTCATGGTCGATACTACCAGGCAATCGGGATGGAGGAGGAGCCTCTAATACTCAAGGCGAATAGAAAAAGAGATAGCATAACCTTTGAAAACGATCTTACTATTATAGATGGACCGAAATCTAGCGCCTTGATTCGCCATGGAATCTCTACCTATCGCGATCTGTTCTCCAGTCGACAACTCCTATACATCAATGAATCTGTGGATCTGCTTGCGGATTTTAACTCTATTGAACGTCTCTTCTTGTCCCTCCTAATATCGACATCATTGGAGTTCAATTCGATGCTATGCGGATATAAAGGGGTGAACAAACGCAGAGCGGGAGCGATTCGCCATGTTTTCGCTTACCATGCCTATTCGTTCCCGCATACTGCTTTGGAAAATAATCCAATCTTTTCTAGTCCTGCCTCTGGCACCCTGCAGAAGCTATACCGCGATAGGATTGAAAGAGCCAGATCATGGGCCGCTCAACCACGGGAGCGGAATCTCGATAAAAGTGGAAAACGATTTGTGGATATTGATGGAGAGGTAGACTATGGAAATGAAGTTGATGATCCAAAAAAGCTAAGAAAGGGAAAAAGAAAGTACTTTGTCAAACAAGGGTCGGCGACTCAATTAGATCTTGAAAGCGACAGCGTGGATTACATCGTAACAGATCCACCTTATTTTGATAGCGTACAGTATAGTGATTTGGCGGCATTTTTTCGCGTGTGGCTGCGCCAATTTCTCCATGAATCAGAAGCGGAAAAGCTGGATTGGAATTATGATTTGAACCAATCGGCCGTTGCTTCAAGAATGAACAGATCTGCCGCTGAGGCTACCGACCACTATCAAAATATATTGTCACAGATCATGTCGGAATGCTTTCGGGTCTTGCGAAAAGAAGAGGGGAAGTTAATCCTTAGCTTTCATCATTGGGATTATCGTGGTTGGGCTGCCCTTACCTCTGCTCTTAAACAGGCAAATTTCTTTTTAGACCAGCGATATGTCGTTCATTCAGAAAACCCCGCGTCTGTCCATATTTCTGGGCAAAAGGCTCTTTCCCACGACGCTCTGCTCTTTTTATCTCCAGCCCAATCCGCGATAAGAATTGGTTGGATAAGACCGGAATCTCTTGACATTAGCGACAGCGCTAGATTCTGCAATGATTGTTCGAACTTATTAGGATGGATTCTTGATTCCAAGTTATCCCGCGACCAAATTTATTCAACCTGGAACAGCATGATGATCACTTCGGAAATCTAATAATGAACACCCTGCTCCAAGGCAATAAGTTACCCCTTACCGGGCATAATTACCCAGATAGAAATGCTTCTAAATTCGCTCGACTTATTCTATAGGCGCTGCCGATTTTCCTTGCCTTTAGATCCCCTGCTTTGATGGCACTAAGAATATCTGCTTCACTTACCTGAACAAAGTCAGCAGCTTGAGCTGGCGTCATGACAGAGGGCATTTCAGCTGGAGCTGCTGATTGCTGGGGCTGCTGGGCAGGTTGCTGAGCCTGACCTTGCTGTTGCATTGCCTGTTGCTGCTGTGCCATAGACAAACCCATCATTCCTATTCCCAGCTCGCCAAGGCTACCTCCACCGCCTTCTTCTGCAGCTGCCATACCAACATCAAGAGATTTCATTTGTGTATAGCTCGTTCCATAGCCCATTCGGGTAACAACTTCCAGTGAATCAGGGTGCAATCCAAGGCGAATATTGAAATCAACAAGTACCATTCCCATGGCGTCGAAATCGCTCTGAAGCATGCCTATAAGAAGATCGTTCAAGTCCTGTGAAAACGACTGCAATTGGGCCGGGCCCAGGTTTTTAGCAATGGCTAGCTCGCTAAGTTTGTCCTGGATCATAACACCCAACATTGGATCCAAACGCTGCTTCAGCTGGGGCAAACGGACACTATCGCGGAAGGCATCCATGGCTGTCAGAAATCGCCACGGTTCTTTTACCTTCGCAATATATGTTCCATTACCAATGATGGCGCTGGCACCTGGAGATCTATTTAGGTGTTCAATGATTATGGGCGCGGTCGTGCCCCATTTATAGGGCATATCTGTGGTCTTGGCGAAATATACATCGGCCGTAAATGGAGTTTTACCATCAAAAGCTTTGCCGATGATTGATGACAATAGTGGTAAGTTAGCGGTTGTTAATACGTGCGTACCGGGCTCAAAAGTTCCGAACGGCGCACCACTACGGACAAATACAGCCGTTTCACCAGGGTTCACAATACAGGGCGATCCCCACCGAATATCAGCTGACTCTCCTTTGGGGAACTTTTGAACTATCTCATCTTTTAGCCAGGGTTCTGAATTAAC
>PVMK01143986.1_pt1 | contig 26506 bp, 26 predicted proteins | sample 1853481 | NCBI WGS metagenome assembly PVMK01 (sample SAMN08533507, study PRJNA380276) | Marine sediment metagenome, whole genome shotgun sequencing project. | reverse complement strand
ACTACAAGAAATACGATTTGCCACGAACGCCTTACGAGCGCGTGATGGCATCAGAGCATGTATCTGACCAAACCAAAGAGCATCTGCAAACTGTTCATGAATCGCTCAATCCCTTTATACTCAAAAAGAATATTGAGAAGAAACTTCGGGTGATTTTCAAGAAAGTCAAAGTTACCTCTAATGTGAGGCAACGAATCTGATTATCAGCTGGCTAGGGTTACCTTTTTCAATGAGTCAACGCGAAGGCAGAAATCTTGGGTGGGACACCGGAGCCAGATTAACAGTCGGTATCAGGCACTGAGGTTAAGGTAGAAGGTAATGAATAAACCCCTCCATTAAAAGGAACGATATTTCAACGTCTTAAGAAGCTAACTGGCGAAAAGGGTGGGATTGTTGAAAACCGTCCCTGGTTTTCACCCTGCGGGCGCACTGCGTGCGACCAAATTTGTTCCGGACAAATTTGTCAAACCCACGGTCGCGATGCGACAGTGGCTTCGATCCCCGCTTCATCGTCAAATAAAAAACCCCGCAGAAGCGGGGTTGTTTATTTGGCGGAGAGGGTGGGATTCGAACCCACGAAGGGCTATTAACCCTTGCTGGTTTTCAAGACCAGTGCATTCAACCGCTCTGCCACCTCTCCTGATTTGCGCCCGGGTATCCTTCTTTCGCCCGCAAGCAGGCTCTTACAGATGGATGATGCCGAGGCGCGCAAGAATACCTGAAAATGGGCTGATGCTCCAGCCCTGACGATGAGCATATGACACATCAGGGCATTTGATTTAGAGTGCACTACTTGAAGTCAGGAACTGAAACCCAAACTTCCTGTCTGTTATTATGAATTTTGTGCCTGCTGAGCAGGCGAGATGCTAAGGAGTTAATGCTGTCCATGAATAACCAGGTCTATTCCGTCTCAACTACTTCACGGCTCCCTGTGGCCACGGTCAACAAGGTATTGCGCAACACCTACGCTCTGCTGGGCATGCTGTTTGTGTTTGGCGCCGGCACTGCCTGGGTGGCGCAGGCCATGCACTGGCGGATTGGCTTCTGGCCTTTCCTGATTGCAATTTTTGGTTTCTCCTACGCGATTGCTAAAACGCGCAACAGCGTTTGGGGGCTGGTCATCTCTTTTGGCTTTGCTGGCCTGCTGGGCGTAGTTACGGGCGCGAATGTGGACATGGCTCTGGCCCAATACAGCAATGGTGGCCAACTGGTTACGGCGGCATTTGGATTGACCGCTGGAATTTTCTTTGGCTTGTCTGCCTATGCGATGACGACCAAGCGTGACTTCAGCGGCATGATCGCCTTCCTGGGCGTCGGAACGATTGCCATCCTGGGTGCTTTCATCCTGAACTACTTCATGCAACTTCCAGCGCTGGCACTGGCGCTTTCCACGATGGTCATCCTGCTTGCCTCTGGCTGGATTATCTGGCAAACGCAGCAAATCGTGCGCAACGGGCAGACCAACTATATCCTGGCTGCCACGAATCTGATGGCTGATATTTTCATCTTGTTCAACCACCTGCTGGCGCTGCTTGGGTTTGGGTTTGGTGAAGATTGAACTGAGCTTATAAAACGGTCCTCTTACAGGATAAATTCCTGGCCGGCCATGTAGGGGCGCAGTACTTCCGGAACCTTTATTGAGCCGTCCTGCTGTTGGTAGTTTTCCATTACTGCGATCAGGGTTCTGCCCACCGCCAGGCCTGAACCGTTCAGTGTGTGCACGAGTTCGGGTTTACCGGTTTCCGGATTGCGCCAGCGCGCCTTCATACGCCGGGCCTGGAAATCGGTGCAAACACTGCAAGATGAGATTTCACGATACATGTCCTGCCCAGGCAGCCAGGCTTCGATGTCAAAGGTCCTGGCGGAAGCAAACCCCATATCGCCGGTACAAAGAATAATCACGCGGTAAGGAACGCCCAGGCGTTGCAGGATGGATTCCGCGTGCCCGGTCAGGTCGTCCAATGCTGCATCGGAATCTTCCGGCCGGACAATCTGCACCATTTCAACTTTTTCAAACTGGTGCTGGCGGATGATTCCTCGCGTGTCCTTTCCATAGGAACCGGCTTCGCGTCTGAAACAAGGGGTTTGTGAAGTGAATCGCAAGGGTAAATCATCTGCATCAATGATTTCACCGGCCACCAGGTTGGTCATCGGTACTTCAGCCGTCGGAATCAGGTAACGCGGCGGATCATCCGTGGTGGCAAATGCGTCATCCTCGAATTTTGGCAACTGCCCGGTGCCCGTCATGGTCTCCGCATTGACCAGGTAGGGCAGATACACTTCCATGTAACCGTGTTCCTGCGTGTGCACATCCAGCATAAACTGGGCCAATGCCCGGTGCATTCGAGACAAGTCACCCTTGAGCACGACAAAGCGGGTTCCCGCCAGTTTTGCGGCGGCTGGAGCATCGAGCATACCGCTATCCTCCCCCAATTCGACATGGCCGCGGGGTTCGAAATCGAATCGGGTTGGCTCACCCCATTTGCGGATCTCAACGTTGTCGTTTTCATCTGCGCCCCGGGGTACGTCCGGCAGGGCCAGGTTTGGCATTTCCAGTAACCATGCCTGCTGGCGTGTGCGGACGTCGTTGAATTCCGATTCACTTTGACCCAGCTCTTCACCCAGGTGCCTGACCTCTTCGAGCAGGGGCTGGATATCCTCACCCCGGCCCTTGGCCTGGCCGATGGATTTCGCACTCTGATTTTTCTGGTTCTGCAGTTCCTGGACTCGGATTTGCAGCTCTTTCCGGCGCGATTCCAATTCGCGCCAGGCGGCTACGTCGAGTTCGTATCCTCGTGGCTTCAGGGCAATCGCCACGGCCTCCGGGTCGGTTCTTAATAATTGTGGATCAAGCATTGGCCAATACTGTGGTTTAAACGAGCTATTGTACCGTTTGGGTGAGGAGAATGCTGCAGCAAAGGGTAATGGGAATGTCTGGATGCACGCTCTTGTGTAAGAGCTCCCTTGGGGGCGACCGCTATACAAGGCGGAGACGTTTCGCCCGCAAGCGGGCTCTTACAGGTCGCCGATGACGTCTACGCCTTCGGGTGGGGTGAAGTGAAACAAATCTTCGTTCAGCGGCGGATTGCGTGTGATATCCCTGAAACGTATTTCGGTACGGAGCCCAAACGCATCTTCCATGGCCATCAGCAGCACTTTGTCGTCAACCAGGCCCAGCAGGATCCGCTCAAACTGGCTTTCCGGGTTGTGAGCCCTTAGTTCAAGCAGTTCCAGTCCACTGTCACCCCCCAGTTCCCGGACATCGAACTGCGCATCGAGCTGACTGAGATCCGTCAATAGGGTCAACGGCGAATCTGCCGTGAGACTGCTCTGCTGCCTGATCGTCACCTGTTCCAGCATTTCATCGTAGAGCCAGACTTTTTCACCGTCCGCGACCACCAGTTCCGGAAAATCACCCCCGTATTCCCAGCGGAACCGGTTCGGGTGGGCGATCCATAACTGGCCGCTGCTTTTTTCCTGGACCAGACCATCGCCGTTGATTATCTGCTGGTCGAAGCGCGCATGCAGTGACTGGAGGCCTTCTGTAAACCGTTCCAGCTGAACCCGGGCCGGTCCGGATTGGGCGGTGACGGCAGGGGGGATTGCCTGCAGAGACAGCATGACCAGGAATGTTACTGCTAATCGATTCATCTTAAAGCTCTGGAATAGTCGCGCGCAAGCACGCTCTTACAGTTAGCGGCATCATGCTATTAATCGTCTGGAGGTGGTGGCGCAAGGACTTCCCGTTGGCCGTTATGTTCGGGAGGACTCACCACACCCGCAGCCTCCATATCCTCAACCAGCCGGGCGGCGCGGTTATAACCGACCCGCAACTGCCGCTGTACGCTGGAGATCGAGGCTCGCCGTGATTGGGTCACAAAAGCCACTGCCTGGTCATAGAGTTCATCCTGTTCGCCGCCCACTGCTTCGGGCAGGCCGGTTGCGCCGATAGCCATGCCATCCGTGGTCAATTGCATTTCATTTAGAACCTCATCAACGTAATTCGGTTCCCCAAACTGTTTCAAATACCTGGTGACGGCGTGTACTTCCCGGTCGCCGACAAAAGCGCCGTGAATTCTTTCCGGCAAAGCGTACCCCGGTGGCAGGTAGAGCATGTCGCCATGTCCCAACAGTTGCTCGGCGCCCATTTGATCCAGAATGGTGCGTGAGTCCACGCGGGAAGATACCTGGAAGGCAATGCGAGCCGGAATATTCGCCTTGATCAGGCCGGTGATCACATCCACCGACGGTCGCTGGGTGGCAAGAACCAGGTGGACACCGGCCGCCCTGGCTTTTTGCGCCAAACGTGCAATCAACTCTTCAATCTTTTTGCCGACGATCATCATCAGGTCGGCAAACTCGTCGATCACCACCACGATATACGGGAGCGGATCGAGTTCCGGTGCTTCTTCTTCCACGTCAGGCAATGCAGGTTTCCACAGTGGGTCGGTCAGGGGCTGGCCCTTGTCGGCCGCTTCCTTGATCTTCTTGTTGAAGCCAGCCAGGTTGCGCACACCGAACGAAGCCATCAGGCGGTAGCGCCGCTCCATCTCGGCAACACACCAGCGCAAGGCATTGGCCGCTTCTTTCATATCGGTCACGACCGGCGCCAGCAGATGGGGTATGCCCTCGTACACGGACAATTCCAGCATCTTGGGATCGACCATCACCAGGCGCACCTGATCTGGCGTTGCCTTGTACAGCAAGCTGAGGATCATTGCATTCAAGGCCACCGATTTACCCGAACCGGTGGTCCCGGCCACCAGCACGTGGGGCATGCGCGTGATGTCCGCGACCACCGGGCTGCCGCCGATATCCTTGCCCAGGGCGATGGTAAGCGGCGATGATGAGCGATCGTAAATCTCCGACTGTAAAATTTCAGACAGGTACACTGTGTGACGGACCGTATTGGGAATTTCCAGCCCAATGGTCGATTTTCCGGGGATCACTTCAACCACGCGCACCGATATCACACTCAGGCCGCGTGCCAGGTCCTTGGCCAGGTTAGAAATCTGGGCTGACTTGATACCGGGCGCCGGTTGTAACTCGAAACGCGTAATGACCGGGCCCGGATGCACTTCGACAACATCAACCTGCACGCCGAAATCCGCCAGCTTGAGTTCAACCTGCCGCGACAGCGCTTCAAGTACCTCGGTACTGTAACCCTGCGTTTGTTCCGGCGGATCATCCAGCAATTCAAGCGGGGGTAAGGAACCGGCAGGCAGGTTCTTGAACAGCACTTGCTGCTTTTCACGCGTGGCGCGCTTGCTTGGCTGAGCCTCAAGTGATGTGATCTGGGGCTCAATCTTCCGCTTTGGCTTGCCCTTCTGGCGTACCGAATCCGCCCTCCTGACCTCAACCCGCTTCGCCTTGGCCTTGCGCCCTGCAAACCAGACACGCATACCGGCAACGGAGTCTGCCAGCCATGCCAGTCCCTCGAGTGTGTATTTGCCGATCACGTCCATTACCCGGAACCATGAAATACCGGCAAAAAGAGTCAGTCCAATCAGCAGCATCGCCAACAGGAACAGCGTTGAACCCAGCAAACCGGACCATTCCAGCAGAGGGGTGGAAATCTGCAGCCCAATTACGCCACCGCCACCGGCAGGCATGGATCCTGCGGGCGGTGATGAATGAATGTGCGCGAGCCCGGTAGCAGACAGGATAAACAGCAACAGACCGGTCAGACGGGCCAGCCACTCGATTGCACCGGATATTCTCCCATTTTGCCCGCTTTGGCGTAGACCAGCCAGCCGGTGTAGACCAACAGGACAGGAAGGGTGAAGGCGAGATACCCGGTAAGGAAAAGGAAGAAATTCGTCATCCAGGCGCCGAGCAATCGACCGACGTTATGCACCTGTTCGGAGGCCACGGAATTAAACGGCCCCGGGTCGGTGGGATCGTAACTGCCCAGGCATGCCACCAGGTAAACTGCCAACAGGATGGTGAGTATGAAAAAACTCTCTCTCAGCCGAAGGGCAATATGACCACTGACGGTCTCAGTTTTACGGACTTTTTTACGGGCTTGCGGCAAGTTAATGTTCCTTATTATATTTATATTTTAAATATATATTTTAATTGGTTATTATACAAATTTAATTAGGACTTCAAAAGTAAGCGCCTTGACATTCCGAAGCTGGCGCCCACTTTGTGTGGAATCCACGTTGAATTTCAAAGCATAATGAGCCTCAGACTTACTCAGAACACAACATTATCAGAGCGTGCCTGCGCGTTATTTTTTCATGCCTTTTCGCCTGCAAGCAAGCTCTTTCAAGGAGCGATTATACATGAGCGATGTTAAGCACTGCCGTCTCCTGATCCTGGGATCAGGACCGGCCGGGTACACTGCGGCCATTTACGCCGCACGGGCCAACCTGAATCCTGTTCTCATCACGGGCATGGAACAGGGCGGCCAGTTGACAACGACCACAGAGGTGGATAACTGGCCAGGTGATGTCAGGGGTTTGCAGGGACCCGACCTGATGCAGAGAATGCTCGAACACTCTCAGCGTTTCGATACGGAAATCATCCTGGACCACATCCACACAGCAGATCTGCAACAACGTCCTTTCCGGCTCGAAGGCGACAGCGGAGTTTATACCGCCGATGCCCTGGTTATCGCGACCGGCGCCAGCGCCATGTACCTCGGCCTGCCCTCCGAAGAAGCCTTCAAGGGCCGGGGTGTTTCAGCCTGCGCCACCTGTGACGGCTTTTTCTACCGGGGACAAAAAGTCGCTGTTATCGGTGGCGGCAATACTGCGGTTGAAGAGGCCCTGTATCTGTCCAACATCGCCGATGAAGTCACCCTCGTTCACCGGCGTGATGAACTGCGCGCGGAAGCTATACTGCGGGACCGCATACTAAAAAAAGAAAAAGAAGGAAACATAAACATCCTGTGGGACCACGTGCTTGATGAGGTGTTAGGTGACGACAGCGGCGTGACCGGAATGCGGGTAAAAAATGTCAAGTCCGAAGAAAAAACCGATATCGACTTGTCGGGGGTTTTTATTGCCGTCGGCCACGCACCCAATACGGAACTTTTCCAGGGCCAGCTGGATATGACCGGCGGTTACCTGCACATCGAAAGTGGCATTAGCGGTAACGCCACCGCAACCAGCACAGCCGGTGTTTTCGCCGCCGGTGACGTTTGTGATCACGTATACCGCCAGGCCATCACTTCGGCCGGTTTTGGCTGCATGGCGGCATTGGACGCGGAACGATGGCTGGCCCATGCAGCCGACAAGGCGTAGCTACAGCAAAGGAAAGTGAAAACTGTCCCCCGCATCATCACGGATTTTTCCAGGATCGATGAGCGGGACTGGGAGCAACTGGATCACGGGGACAATCCGTTTCTCTCCCACGCTTTCCTCAATGCCCTGGAGGCCTCCGCTTCCATCAGTGCAGGTTCAGGCTGGCAACCGCATCACCTTGGACTGTACCAGGGTGGGCAATTGGTGGCCTTCGCACCCACCTACATCAAGTCACATTCACACGGTGAATTCGTGTTCGACTGGGCATGGGCCGCTGCCTATCAGCGCCACCACTTGCCCTACTATCCCAAACTGCTGACCGCCATCCCGTACTCGCCGGTTACCGGTCCGCGCCTGTTGGTTAAAACGGGACACCCTGATGCCGGCAAACTGAGACAAGCCCTGATCGGCCTGGCCATCGAAGAATGCAGGACCCGGGATCTCTCATCCTGGCATTGTAATTTCTGCAACGATACGGACGCTGCAGCCCTGGACAACGAGCCCTTGCTGGCCCGCAGGGACTGGCAGTACCACTGGTTCAACCAGGATTATCGTTCTTTCGATGATTTCCTCGCCCAACTGCGTTCCAGAAAACGGAAAAATATCCGGCGGGAACGCAGGCAGGTAAGCGAATCAGGGTATTCAATTCGAGTGGAAAACCGGTGCGGAACTCTCCCGCCGGGACCACGAATTCGTTTACAGCTGTTACCTCAATACCTTCATGGCCTACGGCAACCACCCTGCCCTGCAAGCCGGGTTTTTCCGCGATATCGCAAAGAACATGCCGGACCGCGTACATGTCCTGCTGGCGAAACGGGATGACCGGGCGATAGCCATGAGCTTTTTCCTGTCTGGCGGAGGGCGGCTGTACGGCCGCTACTGGGGCTGTACGGAAGAAGTGCCCGGGCTTCATTTCGAGGCGGCTTACTACCAGGGCATCGAATTTTGTATTGAACACGGCATCCGGGTTTTTGAATCCGGGGCCCAGGGAGAGCACAAGATCAGCCGGGGGTTCGTGCCATCTGAAACCCGCTCTTTCCACCTGGTGCGAAATGAGGCCTTTCGTGAGGCCATTGCAGAATTCCTGAGCAGGGAAAACCACGGGCTGGATGAATATCGCGCACAACTGGCCACACATGATCCGTTTCGCAGAGATTCCGGATGAAAAGCATCCTGGATATACCTCAACTGGATGCAGATCCCGCCTCCCCCTTCCCTGCTTCAAACAGGCGCTTCGGGAACCGAACGGCCTGCTCGCCTGGGGCGGAGACCTGCAGCCTGAGCGCCTGTTAAACGCCTATCGCGCCGGTATATTTCCCTGGTACACGGAAAATCAGCCCCTGCTGTGGTGGAGCCCCGCACCCCGTTGCGTGATTTTTCCGGCTGACATCCACGTTTCGAAGCGGACACGCCGCAGGTACAACAGCGGCCAGTACACACTTACCGCGGACAAGGATTTCGCGGGAGTGATTCGGGCCTGCGCCGAAGACCGTGGTGACAGGGGAGGCACCTGGATCACAAGCGGAATGCTGGACGCGTATTCCGATTTGCACCACCTGGGACACGCCCATTCCATTGAGGCCTGGCAGGACGGCCAACTCGCTGGTGGAATTTACGGACTGGCCATCGGTTCTGTTTTTTTTGGCGAGTCCATGTTTACCCGGCGGACCGACGCGGGAAAAATCGCGCTGATAGCACTGTGCAAGCAACTGGAGCGCTGGTCATTTGGTATGCTGGACTGCCAGCTCCGCAACCCTCATCTGATGCGCATGGGCGCTGTGGAAATCCCTCGCGGCGAATTTGAACAACGGCTGGCTGAAGGAGTATCCAAATCTCGCCCCACCGGTGTATGGACTAAAGTTTTCAACCCCGCCCCACGCTGGGATTCAGGCTGTAAGAGCCCGCTTGCGGCCGATATGTAGGGTGTGGTTTAAGGACGAAATGTAAGGGGTCGCTATATGCGGCCGAACAGGCTCTTGAACGGTTCGCCCCCGAGGGGGCTCTTACAGTAGTGCACAAGTGTGGTTCTACTTACCCAGCAGGATATTGAAACGCTTGAGCGTAGTTTCGTCCAGATCCCCCCTGTCCACTGCTAATTCGAAGATGGTACGGGCAAGGACGCGATAGATATCGACGTCCGTTGAAGGCCCATCCTGCAGGGCTTTGAGATGTGCTTCCACCGTGCTGGTATCACCGCGGACGATAGGGCCGGTAATGGAGTGTTTTGCTCCGGAGCGTGCAATATCTTCAACGGTGATCGTCAGCAGTTTTTGCGCCAGGGCAGTAGCCATTCGATGAGGAATTCCCGCGTCCTCCAACCAGTTTTGTGCTTTCCATGTCACGCCCTTGGTGACGTTGCTGATGATACTCAGCGCGGCATGGTACAGCCCCCGGTCGATATCCTTTACTGGCAGCCAGGCACCACCGATCGAAACAAACAGGCTTCTCAGGGCATTGAGTGTTCCTTCGTTTCCTTCAGCGACAATGGCTGTGCCTTCGAATTGTGCCAGTGAGATTCGCTCATGGGTCAGGGAACGTACCGGATGGATTGCAGCAACCTGCCATCCACTGTCTGCCAAAGGAGCCAGTATGTCCGTGCCGTGCCTGCCGCACAGATGAAAGGCAATGCTGTTTTTCAAGCCCGTTTGCGCCTTGCAGAGTTTCAAAGCAGTAGGTGCAATCTGCTCGTCGCTGGTCCCGATCAGCCAGAAATCAGCCGCTTCGAACTGATCGAGGGAAGCGACTGCCTCGCCAGCCCCAAGACTCGAAACGGCATTTCGCGAACTGTGCAGGCTGCGATTATAAACCCCGCCAATATGCACTGATCCGGCCTGCCCCCATAGCCGGGCCAGGCTGCCTGCAGCCCGGCCGCAACCAATGATATTAATACGGGTCACTTTGCAATCTGAAAATAGATGTGGGTGATCAGATCGTCGCCGGGGGTCTGCAAGGGATCGGAAATATAGTATTCCCAGGACACCGGGCCTTCCCTGAGGCCATGTGCCGCCATGTAGGCAGCCAATTTCCCGTAGCTTGGCGTCATGCGTTCATATGGCCCCCGGTGAACGACCCGAACCGATGGCCCGGATGGTGACTGTCCCGCACGCACGTTTCCCGTAAGCTCAACCGGCTTCATGAGCACCGGTATCGCAGCGTCAAACCGGTACCCCTCCTCATCCCAGGCTCGTGTAATTGCCATTCGCCCGCCGTTTACTTCCAGTTCATTTACCTTGATGAATGCCGATAATTCCTGGTAAGCGGCGTCGAGCACGTCCGCAATATCCACCGAATTCTGGCTCACGCCACTGGATATGTAGAGAATATTCAGCGCCTCTACATCCAGTGTCTTGACATTCAGATCTGAAAAATTCTCTCCCGGGAGGGATTCCGCGAACGCTTTCAGGTTGGCCAGGCCCTGTTCGTAATCGGAACCGATCCACTGGTCAAAAAACAGGCCGAAATACTTCGCAATTATGCCACCCAGGAAACTCTGCCCCTCGAGGAGATCGGTATCGAAGCCCCAGGTCAGATGTACGCCTGAGCCGGCTTCACTTATTTGGAAATAGGCATCTGCCTGGCCCTGCTGGTCAAAATCAAGGTGAGTACGAACCATTGAATATGGCTCACTCCCGGTAATCTCCTGCCAGCCAGTCCCCACCAGGCGGGGATCACCGGACCAGTCCATGCGGGCGCCAACGCCTGAGGCAGGTCCACTGTATTCATATACGGCATCGGGATCCCTTGCCGCCCATGGCGACCAGGAGGTAAACAGGTTGAAACCATTCAACAAAACGAAAACTGTCGAAGCCGGCCTTTCTATTTCAATGCTTCGTTCAACGTGCACGAAACGGGGCAATAACATGCCACCTGATAGAAATACTGCAAGTAAAATACCAACCACGAATAAAATCTTTCTAAACATGAACATTAATATCGTTTGGAATATCGTTAACGGTGATCATCCGGCAAATCAAGGTCTTTGGGTTCATCATCAGGATACCACTCGGGTACGGAATCATCTTCCTCCCAGTCGTAGCGGATAACCGGCACCCTGTCCCACTTCCGGTATAAGAAGGCCAGCAATACACCCATAAGCCCCCCGGAAAGATGTAATTCCCAGGACATGTGGGGCCGGATCGGAAGCACCCCCCAGATCATGGAACCATAAAGAAAACCAACCAGCAGCGACACGGCAACAGAACGCATATCCCGGCGCAGGATACCGCTGAAAAACACATAGGCCAGCAAGCCATAGATTAAACCACTAGCCCCGAAATGCATGCTGGGGCGGCCAATCAACCAGGCCAGCAGACCCGACCCCAGCCAGATCATTGGAATGACCCTGGTTGAAGAGTTCGGGTAAAGATACAAAATGGCGGTCAGGGACACGACCAGGGAAATGCTGTTGGAAAAAATATGTGACAGACTGCCATGCAGCAACGGCGCAGTGACAACACCAATCAAGCCGGGCACAGAGCCGGGGCGCAGTCCAAACCGGTTCAGCTTCAAGCCAAGCAACGCATCCAGCAGAAACACCAGCCAAAGCGCCGCCAGGAACAGGAATGCAACCTTCAGTGCCAGGCGAAAATTCGCCTGGGCCTTTTTACCCTGGGTGTATCTCGGATCCGGTTTTCCCAATGCCATTGACTTGAATATCCAGGTTATTGCAATTCTTGCGGCAGTGTTGAAGAAATCGTCTTTTTCACCTTATTCATTAAATCTTCTATTTGCGCCGGGCTCATACCACCGGTCTCAATGGCTGGATGAATAACCATCCGGACACGGCCGGGAAAGGGTTTGAGTGACTTTGGGGGCAGGATGTCCCGGGTACCGATCAAGGTCACCGGCAGCACGGGCAACTGCTGCTCGATAGCTGTCCGGAATGCACCTTTCTTGAATGGCAGCAGCCTGCCGTCCGGGCTGCGGGTTCCTTCGGCAAAAAAGAGAATTCCGATGCCTTTGCCCAGGCGAACCAACGCTTCCCCGATAGCCCGGCGAGCGTGTTTGGGATTCTTTCGGTCAATGAATATGTGGCCCACTTTTTCACAACCGATTCCGATTCCGGGGACTTTCCGCAACTCCTGTTTCATCACCCACTTCAAATCAAGCTTTAACCAGCCATAAACCACCAGAATATCAACCATACTCTGGTGGTTACACACCACAACGTAACTGCGTTCCTTTTGAGCATTCTTGCCACCTTCGACGGACACAATGACCGGTATCAGCCAGGCAAGTAACCTGCCCCAGGTCGAAGCAACCACCCGGCTTGCAAAACGCGGACTGACCAGGACGGAAAAAATCACGGCCAATGCGCTGAAAAGCAGAGTAAGGATCATCGCCAGTGGCCAGAGTAACAGCCAGGCGTATAACTGGTAGGGCCAGAAGAAAATTTGTTTCATAAAAACCCAAAAAAATGGGGCGCAAAATTGCGCCCCATTGAAACATCAGCTTTTAATGCCAAGCCAGTAAAATCAGCTTAAGCGGCTTTTTCCTGAACATCCTTTTCCTGTGCATCGCTTTCCAGCAATGTACCGGAAGACTGGATTTCGATCGTCTTGGGCTTCATCGCCTCAGGGATCTCACGCTCCAGTTCAATGTGCAGCAAACCGTTATCGAGATGGGCGCCAGTGACACGTACGTGGTCAGCCAGGTTAAAGCGACGCTCGAAAGAACGAGTGGCGATGCCACGATACAGGAAGCGTGATTCATCGCTTTCCTTTTCTTCGGCTTTATCGCCGGTCACAAACAGCTTGTTGTGTTCTGAAGTGATTTTTAATTCCTCTTCAGAAAATCCAGCAACGGCCATCGTGATGCTATAGCGATTCTCACCGGCGGTCTCGATATTGTACGGCGGGTAGCCGCTGCCCTGATCCGTCCGGTGCGCTGCATTGAGTAGGGAAGCAAGCCTGTCAAAACCAACAGACGTGCGGAATAATGGTGAAAGATCAAATGTCGTCATTACCGTATCCTCCTTTGAAGCAATTCGGTATTTGTTAATAATACTTCCGCCGTCAGGCCGGAAGCGCCTGCAGCCCCTTGCGGCGACTGCATAACTAATATTGGAGCATTGAAGAATTTTTCAAGCGACCTCTACAGATAAGTGATTTCCAGCACCTGGAATATTGCTTTCCTGTCCGGCAGCACCACCGTTACCTCGTCCTCAACACACTTGCCAAGGAGTGCCCGCGCCATCGGAGAATCGACCGAAATATAGCCCAGCGTGGGATCGATCTCATCGGCACCGACGATCCGGTACCTGACAACAGCGCCCTCCTCGTCTTCCAGTGTTACAAAAGCGCCGAAAAACACCCGGTTTTGCTGCGGGGGTATTCTGTCGATAACTTCCACATCATCCAGCCGCTTCGACAGGTACCTGATCCTGCGGTCGATCTCCCCAAGCTGTTTCTTGCGGTATATGTACTCAGCGTTCTCGGAACGGTCACCTTCCGCCGCGGCTGCTGTCAAGGCCGGCACAACATCTTTTCTTCTCAATTGCCACAGACCTTTCAGCTCTTTTTTCAGCGCAGTCTCACCCGGTGGTGTGATGTAGGGACTGCTTTTCTCGGGGGGGGCGGCCGCCAGCGTCCCATGGGGAGTTTCCTCGTGAATTGATGAAAAAAACCAAACCAACTTCTGGCACCTGCACGAAATGCCTATTTTGGGTATAGTAGCGCGCTTTTCATCAAACTTGACGAGGAATAACGATGAATTACCGATTAATAGCTGCCCTGGCCATGGCGTCCGGGCTATTTGCTTGCCAAAAGCAGGCTGATCAACAACCGGATGTGGAGACCGTGGCTGCCGATGCCGCAGTTGACAAAGTAGTCATCGAGGAAACGATTGCTGAAACCATCGAACCGGTCAGTGGCCTCGATTTTGACGGTTTCGATACCGCCGTCCGGCCACAGGATGACCTGTTTGACGCCGTTAACGGAAAATGGGTCGGGGAAACCGAATTACCGGCTGATCGAGCCCGCTGGGGCACTTTTGACATGCTTCGTGATCAGTCCGAGGACGATGTGAAGGCACTGGTGGAGGAAGTGAGCGCGAATGAGAATGCCGGGCACGGTAGCGCCACGCAGAAAATCCGCGATTTTTACAATGCCTATATGGATGCTGAAACAGCGACCGAACTTGGTACTGGCGCCATTCGCGCCGAGCTCGATGAAATTGCGGCCATCGAATCCTACGATGACCTTTTCCGTGCATTCGGCAGCCTGGGCGTTTATGGAGTGGATGGACCGATTGGCGGCTTTATATTTTCAGACCTCAAGGATCCGGATACCACGGTGGTCTACCTGGGTGAATCCGGTCTGACTCTCCCGGACAGAGATTATTACTTGCTGGATGACGAGCAGTTCGTCAAAGGGCGCGAACTCTACCGCACTTATGTCGCCAGGCTATTTGAACTTGCCGGAATCGAAGGCGGTGCAGACAAGGCCAAAACCCTGCTGGCGCTGGAACATCAACTGGCAGAGGCGCACTGGACCAAGGAAGATAACCGCGATCCGGTGAAGAGCTACAATCCGAAAACGCCCGAAGAACTGCAACAGATGGCCCCGAAAATCAATTGGGAGGCCAATCTGGAAGCCAGTCAAGTGCCGGGCCGTGAGCGCTACATTGTCAGCCAGCCCAGTTATTTTGAAGCGGCCAGTGACATCATTGCCGGCACCGGCATCTCTACCTGGAAAGACTACCTGACCTTCCAGGCTATTGACGCATTTGCACCTGTCCTGGGTGATGATATTTTCCAGGCCTGGTTCGAGTTCCACCAGGCTGGCCTGCAGGGTATCGAAGAACCCCGTCCGCGCTGGAGGCGGGCTGTAAATGCAACCAATGGAAACATGGGTGAATTGCTCGGCCAGCTTTATGTAGACAAACATTATCAGGAAGAATCCAGGGCACGCATGGAAACCATGATCGCCAATCTGGTCGAAGCCTACCGTCAGTCAATCACTGAACTGGACTGGATGAGTGAAGCGACCAAGCAGCAGGCGCTGGTCAAACTGTCCAAGTTCAGACCCAAAATTGGATACCCTGAAAAGTGGCGTGATTACAGCAGCATGGAAATTGTCGAGGGTGACTTGCTTGCCAATATCAGGAGCGCGGCCGAGTTTGAGTACAAGCGCAACATCGACAAACTCGACAAACCGGTAGACAAGAGCGAGTGGTTCATGAACCCGCAAACGGTAAATGCCTACTACAACCCGGTATGGAATGAAATCGTGTTCCCGGCTTCGATCCTGCAACCGCCGTTCTTCAACGTCAATGCGGACGACGCGGTGAACTATGGCGGAATCGGTGCTGTCATCGGCCACGAGATCGGACACGGTTTCGACGACCAGGGACGCAAGTTTGACGGCGACGGCAACCTGCGTGACTGGTGGACCGAGGAGGATGTCGCCCTGTTCGATGAACGCAAAGAGAAACTGGCGGCGCAGTACAACAATTACGAAGTGATTGACGGCCTGACCATCAACGGGGAATTTACTTCCGGTGAAAACATCGGTGACCTCGGTGGACTGGGCATTGCCTATAAAGCCTACAAGATATCACTGAACGGTAAAGAGGCGCCGGTACTCGACGGCCTGACCGGTGATCAGCGGTTTTTCCTGGGCTGGAGCCAGGTGTGGCGAGGCAAGGCTCGTGACGAGGAAACCAAACGTCTGCTCACCATCGACCCTCACTCCCCGCAAAGGTTCCGCGCCAATGGCGCCGCGGTCAACGTGGATGCCTTTTACGAGGCATTCAACGTCAAGGAGGGCGACGGCATGTGGTTGCCGCCAGAGGACCGGGTAAAAATCTGGTAAAGGGATCTCTTACAGAAACGGCCGCAGCAGCGGCCGTTTTTTTGTGCGACGTTTTTTGGTCTACACTCGTCCCTGTAAATAATGAGTCAATCGCCCTTCGAAATCGAACTGGACGAAATGACCCTCGCGCGTGCACGCCGCGGGGATATGGGTGCCTGCGAGCAGATTTACCGCAAATTCCAACAGCCCGCATACTCGGTTGCATTTCGTATTTGCCAGTGCCGGGAATTATCCCGGGATGTGACGCAGGAGGCTTTCATCACGGCCTTCGCTAAAATCCGGCAGTTCCGGGGCGATGCACCCTTTTGGGGCTGGCTGCGAAGAGTGGTGGTCAACCACACCATAAGCGCACTGCGCAAACTGCCCAGGGCCGATGCCGTTGAACTCCAGGAATTCCATGCCCACACGGATGGAGACCAGGAACGAATCGGTCTCTCCATGGACCTGGAGTCCGCCTTGTCCACGCTGGACCGGGAAGATCGAGCAGTGGTCTGGCTGCACGACGTGGAAGGTTACAAACATAAGGAAATCGCCGGTTTGTTTGGAAAAACCGAAAGTTTTTCCAAAACCAGGCTGTCACGTGCAAGGACAAAATTACGCGCAGCACTGGAGCACCGGATGAACCCGATTGAAATCAGAAAAGTGGAGTCAGCAACACGCTGAAGAATGACAACAAATGACTGCAAAGGTACTTATCATGCAACAGGAAAGGGATCCACTGAACCTGGGAAGCCTGCCCCTGGTATCACCGCCGGCCGACGACTGGCCAATAATAGAAGCCGCTTTGCGCAAGCAGCAAAGCCGCAAGCGGATAGTCACTCTGGTTGGAAGCACACTGGCAATTGCAGCAACCGTAATCCTGGCCGTGGGTGTATTCATCTACCGGCCTTTCGGCATTCCTGCCGGCACATCAGGTTCGGAACAGCTACAGACTTCCCAGGTTGAAAACCGGGTTTCGAGTGAGGCTCTCCAGACCAATACCCTGGATTCTTTGATCTCTTTGTCGCAACAACTGGAATTCAATTTACAAATATTCCGGTCGCAGGCCGGCGTAATGCCGACTGCTTCGCTTGTTTACCAGGTTGAACTCGAAGACCTGGTAGCACAGGTGGATGAGGAACTCAGCAGGCGCCCCGATTCCGTGGACCTTTGGAGCCAGCGTATCAACCTCATGCTGGACCTGTCGCAGCTTTATAAAAATCAATTGCGACGGGAATACCACCGGATGGCGTCTTTGTAAGCAGGAAACCTTGAAAAGGAATATGGATCGATGAGCAAACCATGTTATCTCGCAATATTTATAGCGGCCCTGATGACCATGGCAGCACCCCTTCATGCCGTATCGGAATCCCTGGATTCTGATCCCGCCAACGATTCTGGGGCAAAATCTGAAGAGGCAAAGGCCAAATATGACGCCATGTTAAATGAAGCTGAAAGGACACGCGTTGAAGCGCTGAAGGCAGCTGAACTGGCAAGAGCAGCAGTATCCCGGCAGCGGTCTGAAATGGAGATGGCACGTACCTTGCAGCGTGAGGAAACCACCCGGCAGCGCGAAGAAATGGCGAAGGCACGCGCCTTGCAGCGTGAGGAAACCGCACTGCAGCGTGAAGAATTAAGCCGGTTGCATCGTGAGTTACGCGAAGCCTCCCGCGAAGTCGCAAGAGCGCACCGGGAATTGGCCATGGAAGAACAAGAGCGCCACCGGTATCGCGCCATCAACCTCGGCGACCGGGCTGTAATTGGCGTAATCCTGGGTGAGCAGACATCGGAAGGCGTGAACATTATCGGTGTTTCCCCCGATGGCCCGGCGGAACGCGCCGGCCTGCAACAGAACGATATCATGGTTTCAATTCGTGGCGTGGATCTGACTTCCGGTGCCGATGGCCCGGATGGAAAATCCGTTTTCGAAGTCATGAGTGAAACAAAAGCGGGGGAAGAACTCGCTATCGGCGTCATTCGTGATGGAGAAAAATGGGACTACATGGTAACAGCCGAACAACGCGAGCCCCGTTCCTGGCAGTCATTGATCAGGATACCCGAAGAACCGGGCGTCCCGGCGGCGCCAGGTGATCTGGAAGTCATCATCGAACGCATCGTGGTTCCGGAAATCGACGAGGAAGCCCTGGCTGCCCGGGTAGAAGCGCTGACGGAAAGAATCGAATCCATGAACTACATGTTTAGCGGCCCGGATGGTGAAAACTATTCGCTTGGCGATGATATTCATTTGGAAATGCTGGAAATGTCAGATTTCGGGCAACACGCTATGCGCGAAGCAGATATCTGGTTCGGGCTGCCTCATTCGCAGGGATTGAAACTAACCACGATCAATAAAGACCTGGGTGAGTATTTCAAAACGGAACGCGGTGTACTCGTTATCCAGGCAAAAGAAGGCAATGCATACACCCTTCTGTCCGGTGACGTGGTGCTGGAAATAGGAACGACCGCCGTCGATACGCCGGCCGACATGATGCGTGCCCTGCGCGATCTCAAGCCGGGGGAAGAAGTGGAATTCACGATCAAGCGCAACCGCCGGGACAAGACTCTGACGATTGTCATGCCGGAAAATCGCCTTGGTTTTCAATTTTCCATCAACGGGCATCATTTTCCCGACGAGTGATGCCTTTATTGTAAGATCTCGCTTGCGGGCGATTCTTCAAACTCAGAAGGTCGCCCGCAAGCGGGCTCTTACATCAGGCTTGAGGGTTTTGGGGTAAGCACTCATAATCTTGTCTTCCCCGCGAATAAATGACGAGAGTGCCCTATGGCCGGCCAGGCTGATTCACTGAAATCCATCCTGTTTGCCCTGTTTGCCAATTCCGCAATAGCGGTAGCCAAAGGCGTGGCCGCCGCGATAACAGGGTCAGGCGCCATGCTGGCGGAGGCGATCCACTCGGTCGCAGACTCCGGCAATCAGTTGCTTCTGATCCTCGGCCTGCGCCAGACAAAAAAGGCGCCAACGGATGATCACCCGCTGGGATTCGGCAAGAGTATTTACTTCTGGTCTTTCCTGGTCGCCGTCATCCTGTTCAGCGTTGGCGGCATGTTTTCCTTGTACGAGGGCGTACATAAATTATTGCACCCAACACCGTTGTCGTATCCGTGGGTCGCCTTCACCGTGCTTGTGTTCGCCATCGTCGCCGAATCCATTTCGCTCTGGGGTTGCCTGAGGGAAGTGAACAAAGAACGGTACGGGCGCAGTATTTTTCAATGGTTCAGGAATAGCCGAAGCAGTGCGTTGATCGTTGTGTTCGGTGAGGATATTGCCGCCCTGCTGGGGCTGGTCTTTGCTCTAACCGCCATATTTGCGACCTACATCACCGGTAATCCCATGTGGGATGCTTTGGGCACAATATCCATTGGTGTACTACTGATCGTAGTCGCTTTTTTCGTAGCAGTGGAAGTCAAGGATCTACTGATCGGTCAAAGTATTGAGCCGACAGAACTGGCGAAAATGAAGCAATTTCTCAAGCAGTGTCCCGAGATAGACGAGGTTTATAACCTGATCACCATGCAGTTTGGTCCCGACGCAATGGTCGCGGTTAAGGCCAGGATGGCGCCTACGGGGTCGGAAATTGACCTGATCGCAGCCATCAATAAGGTTGAAAGGGCATTGCGGAGTGAATTTACTTCGGTCAGTTGGCTTTTCTTCGAACCCGATGTTAAGGACTAAACAGCGAAAAATCGGTATGGTCAGCCTGGGCTGCCCGAAGGCCCTGGTCGACTCAGAGCGCATCCTGACCCAGTTGCGTACGGATGGCTACGAAATCAGCCCGGACTATGAAGGCGCAGATATTGTCATAGTCAATACCTGCGGGTTCATCAACAGCGCAAAGGCCGAGTCGCTCGAGGCGATTGGCGAAGCACTGGACGCCAATGGCCGGGTCATTGTCACCGGTTGCATGGGGGGTGACGACAAGGAAATCTTTAAGCTGCACCCGCAAGTGCTCGCGGTTACCGGGCCCCAGCAATACGAAGCCGTAGTCGGCGCAGTACATCAACATGCGCCTCTCTTGCAGGAACACGACCCCTATACCAGCCTGGTTCCGCCACAAGGCATCAAATTGACACCACGGCACTATGCCTATCTGAAAATCTCTGAAGGCTGTAATCACAAGTGCACGTTCTGCATCATTCCTTCTCTCCGGGGCGGCCTGGTCAGCAGACCTGCCGGCGAAGTCATGAGCGAGGCGGAAAGACTGGTCGAGGCCGGTGTCAAAGAATTGCTGGTCATCTCGCAAGACACTTCAGCCTATGGCGTGGACCTTAAATACAAGCTGGATTTCTGGGGTGGAAAACCCGTTAGGACGCGCATGAAAGATCTCTGCGAGGCGCTGGGCAGTCTTGGAGTCTGGGTGCGGCTGCATTATGTATATCCCTACCCTCACGTCGATGAAATTATTCCGATGATGGCCGATGGCCGAATCCTGCCCTACCTGGACGTGCCTTTCCAACACGGCAGCCCAAGGATTCTAAAACAGATGAAAAGGCCTGCAGCAGCTGAAAATACCCTGGAGCGAATCCACCGTTGGCGTGAGATCTGCCCCGATCTGGTCATTCGCAGTACGTTTATCGTAGGCTTCGCGGGTGAAACCGACGAAGATTTCGAAACGCTGCTCGATTTTCTGGCCGAAGCCCAACTCGACCGGGTGGGCTGCTTCACTTACTCACCGGTAGAGGGCGCCAGGGCCAATGAATTTCCAGGCGCTGTGCCGGACGAACTTAAGCAGGAGCGCTGGAATGCTTTCATGCAGACCCAGGCAGTAATAAGCCGCGCACGACTGCAGATGAAAGTCGGATCGATACAGGAAGTGTTGGTGGATCGTGTCGATGAACAAGGCGCGGTAGCGCGCAGCCAGGCTGATGCACCCGAAATAGATGGCATCGTCCAGATTTCTGACGGCATGCATCTCGCAGCGGGCAACCTGGTCAAAGTCAGGATTGAATCTGCTGACGATTACGACCTGTACGCCAGATTAACTGAAGAGTACAGCTGAACAAATCTTATGGAGCGTGTCAGCCAGCTTATCTGCCGCAATGCGGAGTTGTTGCGCACCGGGCAAGTCCTGTTGATCAACCCGCCCCGTGATTCCTGTTTCAGCAAGCTCTCGCAGGACGATCGGCAGGTCAGCGTATTTTCCCAGGACTTTGGCGATTACAACTACCTGAACTCCAGTGGCGCAAAGGCGGAGTTCGGACTGTTTCCCTCTGTGGCTTCAACAGCACAGGATATTGTGCTCATATTGCCCCGGGAACGGGAGCGCCTGGAAATGATGCTGCACGCACTCACATCGTCCATGCCCCCGCAATCCATCCTGTGGCTTGCCGGAGAAAACCGCTCCGGGATCAAGTCTTCAGCGAAAAGACTCAGTCCATATTTTCAATCAATTTCCAAAGTCGACAACGCCCGGCACTGCACCCTGTTCAGAGCCGGCAATCCCATTCCGCCGAATCCGTTTGACCTGGAACTCTACAAAAAAACCTGGCCACTGATGATTGCAGGCACACAAATCAATGTCGTTTCCCTGCCCGGTACGTTTGCGCATGGCAAGCTGGACAAGGGAACCAGGCTGCTCCTGGACACTCTGGAAGAACTGAAGCCCAGCGGGCAAGTGCTGGATTTCGCTTGTGGAAATGGCGTCATCGGAATGTCTGTACTCAGCCTGCATTCCGCTTCTGTGCTGACTTTACTCGACACATCGGCTCTGGCGCTGGAATCGGCGCGCTGTTCTCTCAGGGCCAATAACCTGGAAGCCACAGTATTGGCCTCAGACGGACTCTCAGGCCTGGAAGGCAACTTCGACTGGATCATCAGTAATCCACCCTTTCACCAGGGAGTCAGGAACGATCTGGATATCGCCAGAAACTTTGTTGCAAGCGCCGCTGACTTCCTGACGGAATCAGGTAAAATACTGCTGGTTTGCAATCTCCACCTGCCTTACCCGGCGTGGTTGGCTGATTACTTCACCCGGGTAGAAACGGTGAGGACAGGCCAGGGTTTCAAAGTCATCCTGGCTAGCGGGATTCGAGGATGAATGGACCAGTGAATTAAATACTGAATTGCCGGTCAAAAGCGGGAATTCTCAACAGGCTTGACAACATCGAGGTATGGAATGAAGCAGACTAATATGGCAAGCACCCTCCTGATTACGGTGCCCCTGTTTTTTCTTTTTACAATTTCAGCATGTGCGGTACCCGAACAAGGCGGCGATACTGCCTCTGCGGCAAAGGCAGAAGAAATTGCGCCTGCAGACGCAGCCGGTGCGGACGAAGCAGCCGTAAAAACTGGAGCGCCTGGAGCAGCCACGGCCACCGGGCTCGACATTATTATGGATGGCAGCAGCCTTAAAGCTTTTGACATAAGTATGGAAGAAGTCAAGGCGACCGGCTCGGAGTTTGATTACAGGAGCCTCGAGGGCGCAATCGATTTCCTGTTGGTCTACGACCTTGGCGCAAAACGTAGCCGGGAAAAACTAGCCGCAAGACTGGATGGAATGACCGGGCATGAGATTATCGAAAGGGTTAAGAAGCACAAGCGGAAGTAAAAAGGGGGGGTAGAATAGCGGTATGTGTGGAAAAGCCGCTGTATCTCACCTGTCCTGGGCCGAAGTCTATGCCTTCGCATCATCACTGACACCGCCATCTGCGCTACCGGCTGATCCTGCAACGAGGATCAACATCTCCCCTTCCCGCCTGCGCCGCAAGTCAGAGCCGGATTCCATGGTGTGGGAGACACTACCGGTCATCTACCATGACAACGGGACCGACAGGCCCGCGGAGGCTATCTGGCCTTTTCTGCCGGTTTATTCCGAGGGCCGCCTGCCAATGAATAAGCAAGGCCGGATCATTTCCACGGCCAATGCCAGGCTGCGTATGGATGGAGCACCATTCGCGCCGACGTTCATGGGCTCCTGGTCAAGCGGATTTCGTGTTCTCGTGGTGGTTTCCTGGTTTTACGAATTCGATAGCCGCGTGAAACCCCAGGTGCCTTACGCGGTATTTCCCACCGACGCCCCCTGCTGGTTGATGGCCGGGCTGGCCCGCCGCACTACCCTGTCCGATCAATCAGTTCACCTGACCACGGCGGTAATCACTGTGGATCCCAATGAAGTACTGAAGTCAGTGGGCCATCATCGCAGTCCGGCATTACTCAGGGATCCGGGAGAGGCGAAAACCTGGCTGCAGGGAGACAAGGAACAGGCCCTGGTTCTGCTGCGGCCTTATGAGAACGAAACCATGGGTATTGAAGCGGTACCCATGGGCATCAAGATCCCTGGCAACCAGGAAGTCAGGATGCCCGTGGTATTGGGAATTGCAGTGGCTTAGCTCTTTGCCGCCTGCTGCGTTTTTGATGGTTTGAACTTGACGTTGGGCGAGTCCCAGCCACCAATGTGTTCTTCTTCCTGTGCGAGCATCAGATGGTGCCGGTTCACACTGCTGTGGTCATCAGAAGCACTGGCGCCGGTCACCTTGTTCCCGATGTGCCCCACGTGTTGACACCTGGCGCTCCATATCTGGTTTTTATCGGCAAGCAGATTGTTTCCCGGTGTAGCATGGAGACTCATACTGTCTGCGCTACTCGCATAATTACTGCCGCCGGCAACCGGCCGCCGGGACGATTTAGATGACCGGGAATTACGTACACGATGTATCAGCCAGTACAATCCACCCAGTATCATCAACAAAAATAAAATTCTCTCCATTTGTATTGCCTCTCTCCTGCCTGGTCCCTGTGGCTCTGTTGCAGAGCAAGACACAGTAAGCAGATCGCACGATCATCCAGCTGTCCATCTGGATTCAACGTGGTTGAGACTTACAAGTTCCCTTTTGATCCCTGTCTGGAACCCGGCGCCATTCCTATGCCCCGGCGGGAGTATTGCACCCCCTTACATATTAAATATAGCATAAATTTGTGATTAATTTTTTAACCACCCGCATAGCAGGCTATGTTATTTCAGCTACGCTTTTCTCTAAATATCATGTGGCTCACCAGCCCCAGGGCATCTTCAGGTCTTTCAAGACTGTCTGCTTTTTCAGCTTGAATCGACGCACATTGATGGAAAACTCACCGGTTTGACCTTTTCGTAAGAGCCTGGCTTCAATTTTATCCACCCGGGCATTGGAGAAATTATCCATTTGGTCGTGAGGAAGGGTTGGGGAGAATCCGGACAGCTTTGCAGAACTCGCCGGAGTTATCGTGGCAGAGCGTCCGTAACGGTCTTCTATCAGAGTCCGCATCCAGCCCTCCCTTCTGCGTCTGTAATCTTCGTCGTCAACAGTGTGCTTGCCCTGCACCAATCTGTCTGCCCAGTGATGCAAAGATTCGGAAATACTGTGTGCATGGCCATTTGCCAGTGCCGGATGACCTCCATCAATCGTATGTTTTTCGTAATGCGCCCATCCCCACGGGGTGGGTACATGGGAGAGGTCACCATTTAACCCGGCCCTGGTTTGCTCAGGAATCTGTTGTTTTGAACCGCGGGCCTGTTGGTCCTGATTTTTCTTCGTCACCTGGCGCTGGCGCGCGGTGTCTCTAAACGGCATCGGCTCATTTGGCAAGCGGTAACGGCTGGGCAATTGTAGCCATACCAGGAGTGCGACCAGCATAGCCAGAATGATCAAACTGTAATTGACATACTCCACCGTGTAATTCCCTCCATTTTTTCCGGGCCTTTTATAACGGCAGAAACTCGCCGGTTATTTTTTTCAGAGCCAGCATTACCTCACGCCTGGCCATGAAACTCCGACTTTCAAAATCCTTTTGATCCTTGTCGATCTGCTGACCTGCCCATCTGGCCAGTTTCTTGAAGAAATACGTCCTGGTATTACTGGTAATACTGTCTAAAAAGTAAAAAGTTGGTCTGCCTGGTTTATTATTTTAATCAGACCGCTAACACAGAACTGTCTTAACAGGTTCGTTACTCGAGTTTAGCACTTTTTAACGGAAATTAAACATTATTGTTCAGATTCAGCTTCGGCAGGCCTCAGGCGCATGGACATTCAGGCCGGAACTCACGCAAGTCCATGTGATTTGGTCTGCATCATCAGCAAAACTCCCGGTAATCGTCAGCACGGGATTTGGCTTGGCTCCGGTAGCCCGCGTAGTCACGATAATGACCGGCGCGTCACAGGTACCGCTCACAACGATATTCTGTACGTAGTCCGACGCCTTGAATTTGTAGCCGACCCGTTGGTTGGTGAGAAAAACGATCTTCCGGTCTTCCTCGCAGACGGCGGCTGTGGAGGATTTCATCACCGTAGACATGGCAAGGGCTTCGCTGATTTTTAGCCGGATCGAATAATTGGAATAAGTGGGAATAGCCAGAGTCAGGATGATGATAATTACAGCCACGACGATCATCAGCTCAATAAGCGTAATGCCACTGGACGCGGCAATCAGTTTCTGATTGCCGAGCGTTTTTTTGTTGTGCAAAACAGCAAATTGAGTCATTGGTATAAAACCCGGTAGTGAACAGCGATTTACGTCGTTTTTGATCCTGTTCGTTACAAAATGTTACCAGATTTTTCCAATCACATAGAATTTTTCCTTATTGCGGGTTAATCCCAGACGGGCAAGCCGCTGGGTACGCTGTCCGGAACATCACCTCTCATGTCCAGTGCTGCGGGGTCGGTCAGGGCGTGCAGGAAAGCGATCAGCGCCTGGATGTCCCTTTCTTTCAGCCTGGCCGGGTCCAGCTCATTTGCATCCGCAATGGCGTTACGGCGGTGTTTGTCATCCATCACGATGAAGTCGATTGCATCGAGATCGAACCGGGAAGGCAGAACGGCCTGTTCCTGAGCATAATGATGCAGCGAATTAACGCTATCCATTTTGTGCCGGACCACGGCTTCAAGCGAATTGTAGGCGCCGGCGTGGCCATAGGGTGGTGACAGGGCTATATTTCTCAATGTAGGCGTGCGGAAGTGGAACCGGTCACGGTCATCACCCGTCACGCTTTCACGGCCGAAGTCATCATGACCATCGTCATAGCCGACCAGGTTATCGCCTTTTCCAGGCCCGATCTGCGGCATGGCGACGGCGTGGAAATCCTGGTCTGTCTGGAATGCACCGCTGTGACAATTGCTGCAACCGCTCTTGCCATAGAAGATATTCATGCCGATTCGCGCCTGCGTGCTGAGTGCCTTTTTGTTGCCGCGCAGGTATTGGTCGTAAGGACTGTTATCAAAACGCCATTCCCGGGCCTGGAAAGCCGCGATCGCATTAGCGGCGTGAACGTAGCTGATATCTTCTGCCGAGCCAATTTCGCTATAGGCTTCCTGGAACATGTCTACGTACTCGGGAATTGCCTGTAGCTTCGCAGCAATCAGGTCCCACAAAATCACAAGTTCACCAGCCGCTGCTGCATCGCCCTGGTCATTTTCACCGGCCTGCCCAGCCATCTCGGCAGAGGAAGTAACGGGAAACATGGCCTGCACGGCCAGCAC
>PVMK01118935.1_pt1 | contig 26513 bp, 18 predicted proteins | sample 1853481 | NCBI WGS metagenome assembly PVMK01 (sample SAMN08533507, study PRJNA380276) | Marine sediment metagenome, whole genome shotgun sequencing project. | reverse complement strand
CAAGCACCGGGGCGACCGTCGTGCGGCGGGGGGCAAAGGACACGTCGTGGTTCACAGTCAGACAGACTACAGACGAAGGCAGCCACGATGACCCGGTGGCGACGGGCGAGCAGGTCAGTATTCTGAAGCGAGCGTTCCCGAGCGATTCGAAGCTCAGGCGCGGCCAAGCGACCTGGAGGTCAGATGACGGAATCACTCGAGAACGGCGCTATCAAGATCATCGAGATCATGGGTCTCTCGACGGAGAGCTACGAAGCGGCGCTTGATCAAGCCGTGGCCAAGGCTGCCGAAAGCATCAACGGGATCACATCCCTCGAAGTCACGAGACAGACGGCCACCGTTCGCGACGGGAGAGTCGCCAGATACGAGATTTCAGCGAAACTTTCGTTCGTGGTTCGTTAGCGCACGATCGTATCGAGGTCGTCTCATCGACACGGTGACGCCAATACATGCGAGAAGCATGCCGACGGCCGCCCTGCGCTACTTTGGCTTCGCCACTACCCTTTGAGCACCGCATGAGGTATCTCAGAATTCCCCGCGCTTTTCTCCCCTTGCTGCTGCTTGCGCTGCTTGCGGTTGCACCCATTCCTGCGTCCGCTCAGTCCAAGAGCGACGTGAGTCAAGCGAAGGCCGCAAAGGAGCAAGCGTTCGCCACTCTCCGAGAGGCAGACGCCGAACTCGCGGCTGGCGTCGAGGAGATGGAACGCATCGAGGGCCAGATCTACAGCCTCAATTGGCGCATCGAGAAGCTTGGCATGGCCATCACGGAGTACGGGGACAACGTATCGAACCTGAACGACCGTGCCCGCCTTGTCGTGCTCGAGGCGTACACATCGGGCGGTCGGAACCTCGTGATCTCTGCATTCACGGCAGGGACGATCCAGGAGCTGATCACATCCCAAGCGCTCTACGACGCCGCAACCACTCGAGACCTCAACCAATTGGACCAACTGGCGGCCATCAGTCGCCAGATGGATCGCCTTGCAGACGAACTCACGGTCAAGGAAGCCGAGGTCGAGGAGCTGAAGGTCGAGCATCAGGACGTCGTTGAGCATCTGGCGGAGGTGCAGGAGCGAGCATCGAAGTCGCACGCCACTGCAAAGGCAAAGTACGCAACGGCGTACCGCGCGTACAAGGCTGAATTGGCAAGACAAGCCGCAGCCGCTGCAGCCCGCGCGTCTGGTGGCGCAGCTGGCATCGGAAGCCAGACGAAAGGTGTTGCGTGCCCAATCGCGGGATCGAACTACTTCATCAATTCTTGGGGATACCCCCGCTCGGGTGGACGCACTCACAAGGGCACCGACATGATGGCGGCATACAACACGCCGCTCGTGGCGATGAACTCAGGTCATGTGCGTCTCAACTCGCACAGCCTCGGCGGCATTCAGGTGTACGTGTACGGCGATGACGGCATCACCTACTACTACGCCCACATGTCCAAGTGGGCGAGCGGTCTCGCGACCGGTCAGCGAGTCAGCAAAGGTCAGCTCATCGGCTATGTCGGCGACTCAGGCAATGCCAGAGGCACACCCCACCTCCACCTCGGCATGATCGCCGGCGGTATCTACGTGAACCCGTACCCGACGGTGCGCGCTGCCTGTTAGCCGGTCTTCGGTCTACGGAGACACCTACTCGTCGGCAATTTCGACGTCGAGCTCTTCGCTCACCACATGGTCGATGTGGCCGTCACCGTCAGAGTCGATACCGTAGAGGCGCACTCCGTCAACCCGAACATCCTTGAGCTCTCCATCATCGCCAGGGTCGATTCCGGATGCCGTGATGATGTCGGTGCGAGTGACGTCAGGCGCACCATCGCCAGAGACGTCGTGAGCAACGGTCCTGACCTCGGTGATCTCAACCGCGTCAGCCACTCCGTCTCCATCCAGATCCATCACGGTCTCGGTTGTCTCAACCGTCGTGAATACATCGGCGAGTCCATCACCATCGACATCAATCGTGGTCTCTTCGATACGGGTCGTCTCGACGATGTCAGCCACGCCGTCGCCGTCGATGTCGATCTCACGTACCTGTGTATACGTCGTGCGTATGCCGTCGGCTTGGCCATCACCATCGAGGTCGATCTCGTGGCTCTCAGCCTCGGTACTGACGATGCTGTCGTCCTGCGGTCGCATGGCAAGATCATCGTCGTTATTCCGGCCTGCGGTCTCGTTGTCGACTGTCTCGCCATCAAATGTCATTGGACTCCCTTGTTGGCGCCATCGTAGCCTCAGCCGGGGCGCGAACCCGCGGTAGCCTGCCTGCTTCATGACACAGCTCCTCGCGCTCACTGGTGCCCTCTTCTACGGCGTTGCTGACTTCGCTGGCGGTCTGGCCACACGATCGACATCAGCTTGGAGAGTGACCGCTTGGTCCCAGCTGATCGGTGTGCCTCTCCTCCTTATCGCCTTGGCCATAGCGGGTGTGTCCGAGGTGTCCACGTCCGATATCGCTCTTGGTGGTGTGGCTGGAGCCCTCGGACTGACAGGACTCGTACTCATGTACTCGGCATTGGCTACAGGCGAGATGTCGATTGTTGCTCCGATCATCGGCGCGCTCGCCGCCTCCATACCCGTTGCATGGGACGTCGCCACGGGAGGGTCGATAGGGGCAATCCAGTGGGTCGGCATCGCCATGTCTGTGATCGCCGTCCTCCTTCTCGCGGGTCGGCAAGCCACAGGCAGAGCACATCTGGGGCCGACAATCAAGGCGGTTGGCGCAGCCATCTCGTTCGCCATGTTCTTCATCGCCATGAGCTACACGAGCGAGGCATCCGGCCTCTGGCCACTCGTCGCCGCCCGGTCGGTCACCGTCCCCGTAGCATTCGTGGTCGCATTCGGCCTTGGTGTTGCAGCGATCCCGGAAGGACGGATCCTTCGATTGGTCGCCTTGACTGGCGCGGCAGATATGGTCGCGAACCTTGCCATCGTGACAGCGGTTCAGCGGGGACCTCTTGGAGTGAGCGCTGTGTTGTCGTCCCTCTATCCAGCGGTGACCGTCCTTGCAGCGCTTGTGGTGCTCAAGGAGTACCCCACAACCGTCCAACGTTTCGGCATCGTCCTTGCGGTGGCAGCAGCGCTGCTCCTCGCCCTGTAGAAACCCCTCCTCCGATGGCACAGCGTTCCTTGCCTGTGGCGTATCATATTCATTAGTTGTATACTTAGGATTACAACAACACGGATTGTTCCTGGAGGGCACGAATGTCGACACGTTGGATCTACAGCTTTGACGCACTTGATGCAGCGACTGAGAAGTGCGGCGGCGACTGGGACGAGGTCCGTGGACTGCTCGGCGGCAAGGGCGCAAATCTTGCGGACATGAGCCGGCTCGATGTCGCGGTACCTCCGGGATTCACCATCACCTCCGAAGCGTGTAACGCATACCTCGATGTCGGCGAACGACTCCCCGATGGCCTTGTCGCAGAAATCGAGTCAGCGCTTCGAGATGTTGAAGCGGAGACAGGCAAGACCCTGGGGGATCCAGTCAATCCGCTCCTCGTGTCGTGCCGCAGTGGTGCGAAGTTCTCGATGCCTGGCATGATGGACACTGTCCTCAATATCGGCCTCAACGACGAAGTAACCGACGGAATGGCCAGCATCTTCGGCGACCGGCACTTCGCTCTCGACTCCTACCGCCGTCTCATCCAGATGTTCTCGACCGTGGTGATGGGCATTCCAGAGGCGCCATTCGAGGATGCATTGTTGGCAGCCAGAGTTGCCAGGGACGTAACGAGCGACAGCGACCTCACCGAATCCGACCTTGAGCCAATCGTCGAGCGTTTCAAGAAGATCTTTCGAAATCACACCGGAAGGGATTTCCCATCCGACCCGATGGAGCAGCTCACGATGGCCGTTGCCGCCGTCTTTCGATCATGGAACGGCAAGAGAGCGTTCGCGTACCGCAAGGCGTCGGGAATCCCGAACGACCTTGGCACGGCCGTCAACGTCCAAACGATGGTTTTCGGCAATCTCGGTAGTGACTCTGCAACCGGGGTCGCGGTCTCCCGAAGCGCAACCACGGGAGCACCCGCCATCGAAGGAGACTTCCTCATGAACGCCCAAGGGGAGGACGTTGTGGCCGGGATCCGCCAAACCAATACCATCGACGACCTCAGGGTGGAGATGCCCGAGTTATTCGATGAACTCGAGCAGGCAGCAAAGATGCTTGAGCGGCACTACCGCGACATGCAGGACATCGAGTTCACGATCGAGAACGGCAAGCTCTGGCTCCTCCAAACACGAGACGGCAAACGCACCGCTCAATCAGCCGTGCGGATCGCCGTTGATCTGGTCTCAGACGGAATCCTCACGAAGGATGAAGCCCTCGAGCGCGTGACACCCGAACAAGTCGAGTTCTTCCTTCATCCCCAATTCAGCGCCCCTGCGAAGGATTCAGCCGTCGATGACGGCCGGCTGCTGACCAAGGGCCTGAACGTTTCCCCAGGTGCCGCGGTAGGTATTGCTGTCTTCGACGCCGATCTTGCTGAGAAATGGAGCAGTGAACGCGACGAAGCGCTGATACTGGTTCGACCTGAGACGAAGCCAGACGACGTCCACGGGATGCTCGCATCGGCAGGCGTCCTCACTTCCAGCGGTGGCCGCACGAGCCATGCTGCGCTCGTGGCCCGTCAATTCGGCAAACCGGCCGTGGTCGGCGCAAAGGAGATCGTCCTCGATCTGGAGGCGCGCACCATGACGGTGGGCGCAGCCACGATCAACGAAGGGGACTGGATCTCGATTGACGGCACGACTGGCGAGGTATTCGTCGGCGAGATAGAGACGAAGCTGCCTGACATTGAAGACGCGTGGCTGATGAGTCTGCTCGCATGGGCAGACGATGTACGCGACCTCGATGTGTGGACCAATGCCGACTATCCGGCAGATGCTGAGCGAGCTCTGAAGTTTGGAGCGAACGGGATCGGTCTGTGTCGCACCGAGCACATGTTCTTCGCTACGGATCGCCTGCCGATCATGCAGCGCATGATCATGGCGAACCACGACAGCGACCGGAATGAAGCCCTCGAAGAGCTGCTCCCGCTTCAGCGCTCTGACTTCGCCGGACTGTTCAGGGCAATGGACAACAAACGCGTGATCATCCGTCTGCTCGATCCACCATTGCATGAGTTCCTGCCGAACGTCGATGACCTGGTACGAAACGCGACAGACCTCAAGATCCGGCTGATGAACGCAGGGGATCTCGCGGAGGTAAACAGGCTCGTTCGCGAGATCGAGGAGACAGAGACGATCCTTTCAAAGGTCGAGGCCCTCCACGAGTCCAACCCCATGCTTGGTCTCAGAGGTGTGAGGCTCGGCATCCTGATTCCGGAACTCCCGGAGATGCAGGTGCGTGCACTATTCGAGGCCACAGCAATGGTCCTCGATGAGGGTGGCACCCCGAAGCCGGGGATCATGGTTCCCTTGATCAGCCACGCGGCAGAACTCACTCCCATCAAGGAGATCGTCGACCGCGTCGCCCTCGAAGTTCTCGGCGAAAGATCGGACGAGGTCGACTGGCAGTTCGGCACGATGATCGAAACGCCACGGGCGGCCGTGACAGCCGCGGAGATCGCTGGCGTTGCCGAGTTCTTCTCGTTCGGAACGAACGATCTCACGCAGATGACCTTCGGGATCAGCCGAGATGACGCGGAGAAAGCGTTCCTCCTGGGCTACCTGGAGTTGGGCATTCTTGCCGCGAACCCGTTCAACACGCTGGACCGCGACGGGGTCGGGGCGCTTGTCCGATCCGCAGTGGAGGCTGGGCGCGCAACCCGACCCAATATTCATGTCGGTATCTGTGGAGAGCATGGAGGCGACCCGCGTTCGATTGCCCTGTGCGACGAGATGGGCCTCGACTACGTCAGTTGCTCTCCGCTCCGTGTCCCTGTTGCACGGCTTGCTGCCGCGCAAGCGGTCCTGAACCGTCCCGGCCGACCCGATCCGGACGCGGGACTTCACATGGACCCTGCAAAGGGAGTCGTCGCTGACGCAGGTTGAATACAGAATTGCAAATCCAGCCGCACCGTCGACTCGTGCCTTCCCTTGATGCGACGGTGCGGCTGCCTCGTTCAGGCTACGTAGCGATCAACGAATAGGTGGGGGGTTGACGACTACGATGTCTGTCGCACCCTATGGAAAGGTCGGGAAGTCGCCGTGGAGGATCAACGCCAGACCACAGACGACAAGCGGAGCGAGACCAAGGCCGTCATGATCCACGTGGATCTGAAGTCCGTGTGGAGGATCATCGGCGCGATCCTTGTCACGATGCTGGCCCTCTGGGTGGTTGGTGAGGCCAGCCATCTTCTCGTCATGCTCGCCTTGTCGTTCTTCTTCAGCCTCGCCCTCCAACCCGCCGTCCTGCGCTTGACAAACCGGTATGGATGGAAGCGCGGGTCAGCTGTGGGCGTCATCTATCTTGCGGGCATTGTCGGCGTTGTGTTGATGCTGCTCGTCCTGATTCCGGCCATAGTTGACCTCGCTCAGGCCATCGGAGCCCACGCCTCGGAGTGGGTATCGAATATCGCCACGTGGGCTGAAGACACCTTCGGCATTGCCGTTTCAGAGTCCGTCACCGGAGGCGAGTGGACCGACACTCTCGACGATGAGGTCATCGAGTGGGCGCAGGGTGGAGGACTCGCCAGCATCCTCGGGGTTGCGGGTACCGGCTTGGGGCTCATCTTCGACATGGCAACAATCGCCATGTTCACCTTCTACTTCACCGCAGACGCCGAGAGGCTCCAGAAAACCGTTCTTGCGCTCGTCAGGCCTGAGAACCAGTACAGGGTCGGATGGACTTGGAACCAAGCAGTCATACAGACCGGCGGCTACTTCTACTCCCGGATGCTGTTGATGGTCATCAACGGGTTCGGCTTCTTCATCACGATGGTGATCGTCGGCGTTCCGGTGGCCCTCTCGATTCCGCTGGCGCTCATCGCCGGTTTCATTGCTGCGTTCATCCCGGCCATCGGGACCTATCTCGGTTCAGCGATTCCCATTGCGGTGACCCTCGGGATCAGTGGCCTGATCCCAGCGCTCATTGTGCTCGCGTACGCGCTCATCTATCAGCAGATCGAGAACTATTGGCTGAGTCCGAAGATCTCATCGAAGACCATGACGCTCAACGGTGCAGTGGCCTTTGGTGCAGCACTGGCAGGTGGTGCCATTGCCGGACCGCTCGGTGCATTCGTGGCCCTTCCGGTCGCCGCGTTGATTACTTCCCTGATCTCCAACTTCGTCACGCACTATGACGAAATCGACTACGACTTCTCATACGAGAGTGTCGACGATGTCGCCGCAGCTACCCAGAGCGCGATCGAGGATTCGCAGGGGGACTGAGTTCTGATCTCTGCTTATTGTTGAGTATGACTTCGTCCTTTCTCACTCATCTCGCCACGGAAACCGCGAAGATCAAGGAAGCGGGGTTGTACAAGAGCGAGAGGGTTCTGGCTTCGCCCCAGGACGCGGTGATCACGCTCGAGGACGGCGCCGAGGTCATCAACCTCTGTGCCAACAACTATCTCGGTCTCGCCAACAGCTCAGTGCTCGAGAATGCCGCGGCACGAGCCCTTGCGGAGCAAGGCTACGGCATGGCTTCGGTCCGCTTCATCTGCGGCACGCATTCCGTACACAAGACGCTCGAGCGTGACATCAGCTCACTGCTGCACACCGAGGACACGATTCTGTATTCGTCCTGCTGGGATGCCAACGGGGGGCTCTTCGAGACCATCCTCGGCCCAGAGGACGCAATCATCTCCGACTCACTCAACCATGCATCGATCATCGACGGAGTTCGGCTGTGCAAGGCCAAACGGTTCCGGTACAAGAACAACGATATGGAAGACCTAGAAGCGAAGCTCCACCAGGCGAAGGATGCTCGCTTCAAGCTGATCGCGACCGACGGTGTGTTCTCGATGGATGGCATCATCGCAAATCTCCCTGCCATTTGCGATCTCGCTGAGGAACACGACGCCATGGTCATGGTCGACGACTCCCACGCCGTCGGATTCATCGGCGACCACGGTGGAGGAACCCCTGACTACTGGGGTGTACAGGACCGCATAGGGATCGTCACAGGTACCTTCGGAAAGGCCCTCGGTGGTGCATCTGGTGGATATACGTCGGGCCACAGGGAGATCGTTGCTCTGCTGAGACAGAGATCAAGGCCGTACCTCTTCTCGAACTCCCTTGCGCCGATGATCGCCTCCACCACCAGCACGGCGATTGGGCTGCTCAAGACGTCCGCCGATCTGCGGACCAAGCTCAAGGACAACGCAGACAGGTTCCGTGCCGGAATGGAATTCGCTGGCTTCATCCTCGCAGGTGGGGGTCACCCGATCATCCCTGTGATGCTCGGAAATGCGACACTCGCGACTGAAATGGCGGACCGCCTTCTCGATGAAGGCGTCTACGTGATCGGGTTCTCGTTCCCTGTCGTGCCCGACGGTGAGGCCAGGATCCGTACCCAGATGTCTGCGGCTCACACCAACGCGCATATTGACAGAGCAGTCGAGTCATTCATCAAAGTCGGCCGCGAACTCGGGGTGGTGAGCTGATGCGCGCGCTGGTCAAGGCCCAACCCAAGCCGGGGTTGTGGCTTGAAGATGTTCCCGTTCCCGAGATCGGTCCGAATGACGTCCTCGTCAGGATCAAGAAGGCATCAATTTGTGGCACCGACCTCCACATCGAGGAGTGGGACGAGTGGGCACGCGAGACGGTCCCTGTTCCGATGGCTGTTGGCCACGAGTACATGGGAGTCGTTGCGGCGATCGGTGACGAGGTCGAGGGTCTCACAATCGGGCAACGCGTCTCTGGCGAGGGACACGTGGTCTGCGGCCGGTGTCGCAACTGTCAGGCTGGTCGAAGGCATCTGTGCATCAATACGGTCGGGATTGGGGTGAATCGGCCAGGCGCGTTTGCGGACTATGTGGCGATTCCCGGCTCGAATGTTCAACCACTCCCTGACAACATTTCCGATGACATCGGCAGCATCCTTGACCCGCTCGGCAATGCAGTCCACACCGCGCTTCACTTCGACCTTGTCGGCGAGGACGTGTTGATCACCGGAGCAGGTCCGATCGGCATCATGGCTACTGCGATTGCTCGCCACGTCGGTGCTCGGTACATCGTCGTCACGGATGTGAACGACTACCGCCTCGAACTTGCCGAGACGATGGGCGCCGATCGTGAACTGAACGTGACCAGGGACAGTGTTGCGGATGTGATCGGTGACCTTGGCATGAAAGAAGGGTTCGACGTGGGGCTCGAAATGTCGGGAAGCCCCGCTGCTCTCCACGACATGATTACGACGATGGACAATGGTGGGAAGATCGCCCTGCTCGGGATTCCGCCGAAGCAGGCACCGATCGACTGGAACGACATCGTGTTTCATGGCCTGACGTTGCAGGGAATCTACGGTCGACGCATGTTCGAGACCTGGTACAAGATGCTTGCGATGCTCGAAACCGGGCTCGACGTATCGAAGGTCATTACGCACCACTTCGCTGCCGAAGACTTCGCTGACGCCTTTGCGGCCGTACGTTCAGGCGAAGCAGGGAAGGTCATCCTCGACTGGGAATAATCGGACCGCGGCGTACCCTTGAGTCATGGGCCAAAGGTTCCTTGTTCGCCAGGCAGAGACCATCGGACCGAACATCGTTCGGTTGGTCGTCGAAGCACCAAGAGTTGCTGTTCACGCACTCCCTGGACAATTCGTCATCGTTCGAGCAACCGAGCACGGCGAGCGCATTCCCCTGACCATCTGTGAGGCGGATAACGATGAAGGCACCATCACGCTTGTCGTCCAGGCAGTCGGGGCCACGACGATGCAGATCAACTCCAAGACGGTTGGAGACCACTTCGAGGACGTTCTCGGACCCCTTGGAGCGCCGACGAGACTCGAGAATTTCGGTGACTGCGTTGTCGTTGCGGGAGGAGTCGGCGCGGCGATTGTCCTCCCCGTCGCTGCCGCTCTGACGAGTGACGGAAACACGGTCACGGCCATCGTCGGGGCACGCGACGAGGAGCACCTCATCCTCATCGACGAGATGGAAGCCGCGTCATCCGAACTTGTCATCACGACCGATGATGGTTCCGCAGGATTGCACGGCTTCGTGACAGATGCCCTCGCGAAGCTCATTGCCCAGAGGGACGTCGATTTCGTCTTCACCGCCGGACCCATCCCGATGATGCGCGCTGTTGCTGAGACCACCCGTGACAGGAAGATCCACACCGTTGCAAGCCTCAATCCGCTGATGGTGGACGGCACCGGTATGTGCGGAGGGTGTCGGGTCACGGTTGCTGGCGAGTCCAGGTTCGCATGTATCGATGGACCCGAGTTCGATGCGCACTCAGTCGACTTCGCTGCGCTGAGCATGCGCAACACGGCCTACCTCGATTTCGAAGCTTGCAGGCTCGGCGAAACCGGAGAGGGTCTCGATGCCTGAACTCACGAAGCGCGAGCGCATGAAGATGGACCGCACCGACATGCCGATGCGAAACCCAGACGACCGCGCGACAGACTTCGCGGAGGTGAATCTTGGATACACGAGCGCAATGGCCGTACTCGAGGCCTCGCGCTGCCTCGAATGCAAACATCCGGTGTGTGTGGATGGGTGCCCCGTTGGTATCCAAATCGTCGACTTCATCACACACGTCGCCGACGGCGACATAGCCGGTGCCGCAGCGATTATCCATGCGGACAATCTCTTCCCAGCTATCTGTGGGAGGGTCTGTCCCCAGGAGAGCCAATGCGAAGGTGCATGCGTTCTCGAGAAGAAGGGCAGACCCATTGCGATCGGCCATCTCGAGCGATTCGTTGCCGATCAGGAGCGGATTCTTGCCCTCGCCGAACCCGTGCAGTCTGCGTCTCCCACAGGCCGTAGCGTGGCCGTGATCGGATCGGGACCTGCAGGCCTTGCCTGCGCGGGGGATCTTGCACAGGAGGGTCATGCGGTCACTGTATTCGAGGCACTCCACGAACTCGGTGGCGTCCTTGTATATGGCATACCCGAGTTCCGTCTTCCGAAGGACATCGTTGCGGCGGAGATCAACAACCTCGAGGCTCGGGGGGTCACCTTCGAGACCGATGTCCTCATCGGTTCTGGGACGACTCTCAATGAGCTTATGGAGGATGAGGGGTTCGATGCCGTATTTATCGGGACCGGAGCAGGGCTCCCACGCTTTCCTGGCATCGAGGGCGAAGACCTCATCGGCGTCTACTCTGCGAACGAATTCCTGACCCGTGTCAACCTCATGAAGGCTCACGACCCGAAGAGCGAAACGCCTGTCTACGACCTCAAGAGTCGTCCGGTCGTCGTGATCGGTGGTGGCAACACCGCCGTCGATGGCGCCCGGACCGCTCTCAGACTCGGAGCCGACCCGGTTCGGATGCTCTACCGACGCTCGGGGGAGGAGATGCCGGCACGCGACGAGGAGATCGAGCATGCGATCGAGGAGGGCGTCGAGATCACCTACCTCGTGGCACCAACATCGTTCAACGGTGCCGACGGTTGGCTTGAGAGCATCACGACCCAGAAGATGCAACTGGGCGAGCCAGACGAGAACGGAAGGGCTCGGCCCGAACCTGTCGAGGGAGCGTACGAAACGGTCGAAGCAGACGTTGCGATCGTAGCGATCGGCAACGCTCCGAATCCTGTGCTCACTCGATCAACGCCAGATCTCACCACGACTCGCTGGGGCACCATCGAGGCGGATGAGAACACAGGTCAGACTTCGATCCCGGGCGTCTTCGCCGGCGGGGACATCACAACCGGCGGCGCCACCGTCATCCTCGCCCTCGCCGCAGGCCGCAAGGCTGCCGCAGCCATCAACGTCTACCTGAACTGGTGCTCTGACCAGAGCACCAGTTCAGGTGGACCAGGTGTCGAGGTATGACTCGAGGCGGGGGAACGCGGTGTCGTAGTAGTTCGTCGGGTCATCGTGGAGATTGGCGACGTAGTTGATGAACATGATCGTCCTCGCAGCCATGAAGTGCTCCAACTCGCCCGCGTACGTAACGGGCCACGGCGCGACCGTGCGGTACCCCTCCTCAAACGAGACCCGGAAGTCGTTGAACCCGGCATGCGCTCGTTCGTAGAAGAGAGTGATGGCCACGTCCTGAACGCGGTGGCCCCAGGTGACATCTTCGAAGTCGAACCCGATGAGCCGATTGTGGTAGACGTGGACGTTGTCTGGGTGAAGATCACCGTGGATGACCTGCGCCTCGGCCGGACCAAGCTTGGCAAAGGCGGGTTCCACTTGTGCAATGGCACGATCCAATACCTCGCGGCGACCGCCTCCAAGGAAGTGTGCCCTGTCGTCGTCGAAGACCACCACGGGGTCGATTTTCTCCGGCCAGTAGAAGACCCTGTCCCACGTCAGGGGAGGGTGGGGTGGTTCAAATCCGGCGCCGTGGAGATGAAGGCCAGCTGACAACTGCCCCAACTTGTGATACCCGTCCTCGGTGGGTGCATCACCAAGGCACCGACCGGGAATCCATTCGAACAGCACGCACCTGCGCTGCCCCGGCACGCCAGCGATGCTGGCATAGACATACGGCGATCCGTCACTCGCAGGAATGGCACGCGCCAGGTCAAGGTCAGTTTCTTCTGCGAGCGCACTCAGCCAAGCGAGCTCGTTGACCACGTCTTCATCTGAGTGGTCCCTGTGAAGATCGACCCTCAGTGCGAGGGGGCCGTCAGACGTCTCAACACGGAAGAGGACGTTGGTGAACCCTCCGATAAGTCTGAGTTGTTGTGGCTCGATCGGGTATCGCTCGAGGGCCGCAAACGTCAGCGTACGAAGACGATGAATCTGTCCGGCCTCAGAGAGCGATGTCCAATCCAATCCCATGTCGGGGACTATGCAGACACGGCGACGTTCGAGTCCTTTGCTTGCCCCCTGCGCCAGACGAGCATCGAGATGCCACCGATGATCACCTGTGGGAAGTACGTCGCTGCCCGCCAGATCATGGTCGCAGCGAGAGCATCGTTGTTGGGCAGCCCAAATGAGGTCAGGATGCTCGTGATGATCGCGTCGGTGGTACCAAGCCCGCCAGGCGGTACCGGTATGAACGTGGCAAGTCGACCGAACGAGAACGCAACGAACGCCTCCATGATGGATATCGGACCGTTGAAACCACCCTGAAGCGCGACGACCGCGAGATACAGGATGAAGAACTGTGCGAGCTGCTGACCGACATTTGCGAGAGTGATCAGTATCCAGCGTTCTCGGACAACGTCGACGATCGAGGAGCGGAACTCAACAACGGCATCGACTGCATCAAAATCGACGTCTTTTTTGATGACCCCTGCGCCCCATCGAACAATCGCATTGGTCCACCGTCCGAGCTTCCGAGCAAATTCCTCGCTTCGCAGAATGAGGGTGAGAAGGACGATCATCACTATCACTGCCGCCGCCGCGATGAGCGTGACAGTGGTTGCTTCTGCGTTGCTCTCACCGGTGACCGTAAGGAGGACCAAACCCACGACAGGGAGCGACAGCGTGACCAACGTATTCCAAACGCTCGTGATTCCGATTACCGAAGTGACCGGGGCTGGCTTATAGCCGTAGCTGGTGAGCATTCCGAATTGGGCAGCAAGACCGAACGCGCCGCCACCCGGCACGACATTCGAGATCATGAAGGAAGTTTGGCGGGTAAGGAAGGCCGGTTTGTACTTCAGCCCAGGGAACGCCGCCGTGTACGGAAATACATAGATGATGATCAGGCCAACGGTCGCCAGCGCGATGAGTCCGAGCTGCCACGGCTCCATACCCTGGATCGCGGTCCATGCTTCGCCGTAGTCGCCCAGCTGAGGGAGAACCACGACCACCATGATCAGAAGTATCCCTACCGTGAGAATCGTCGCGATGATCTGTTGTTTGCCGAACTTCGGCTTAGCCGGGATGGGTGGCTCAGCAATGGTGTCGGTCACACGGAATCCTTGATCGGGAACAGCATCCTCCCACACCGGAGGCTCTACTTCGGAATCAGAAAGACCGCAGCAAGTGGCGGAATCGTCAGTTCCAGTGAGTGGTCGTAGCCATGGGTCGACATTTCTTCAGCGGCAACGGAACCATTGATGAGACCGCTACCGCCGTAGCGGAGATCATCGCTGTTGAGGGACTCCCCCCACTCTCCGCCCACAGGCACGCCGATTCGGTAGGCGTCGCGCACAACGGGTGTGAAATTCGCGACGAACAGGACTGGCGAGCCGTCAGATGCCAGACGAAGAAAGGCGTAGACACTGTTCGCCGCATCGTCACCAACGACCCACCTGAAGCCGGCAGGGTCGTTGTCGAGCTCGGAGAGAGCTGGTGTCGACCTGTAGAACGAATTGAGATCGGCGACCCAGTCCTTGACTCCCCTGTGATCGTCCAAGGCGAGAAGACCCCAGTCGAGCTCCTGTTCATGGTCCCACTCCTCTGGGACCGCAAACTCACCACCCATAAACAACAATTTCTTCCCCGGTTGGGCCCACTGATATCCAAACAACAGACGGAGGCCGGCCAGCTGCTGCCAGCGATCGCCTGGTTGTTTGGCAAGGAGGGAACCCTTGCCATGGACAACCTCGTCATGGCTGAGAGGCAGGGTGTAGTTCTCGCTGAAGGCGTACACCATGCGGAAGCTGAGCTCTGAGTGGTGATGTGTGCGATGTACTGGTTCGCGTGCCACATACGCAAGGGTGTCATTCATCCAGCCCATATCCCACTTCTCACCAAACCCAAGCCCGCCACCGTCGACTGGCGAGGTCACGTTGGCGAAGGCTGTGGACTCCTCTGCGTACATTTGGATGTCGGGGTGCGCTCGGTACGCCGTTGTGTTGAGGAGCTGGAAGAAGGAGATGGCTTCGAGATTCTCCCTGCCACCGTGGATGTTCGGCACCCATTCGCCCTCCTTCCTGGAGTAGTCGCGATAGAGCATGGATGCCACCGCATCCACTCGAATTCCGTCCGCGTGATAGGTGCCAAGCCAGTGCATCGCGCTCGAGAGTAGGAACGCCCGCACTTCATGACGCCCGTAGTTGAAGATGAGGCTGTCCCAATCTGGGTGGTAGCCCTCCTTCGGATCGGCATGCTCGTAGAGATGCGTCCCATCGAATAACGACAATCCGTGGGCGTCGGAAGGGAAGTGGGACGGCACCCAATCGAGGATGACGCCGATCCCTCTGCCGTGCAGGTGATCAACAAGGAACATGAGATCCTGTGGATCGCCGAAACGCGATGTCGCGGCGAAGTAGCCGGTCCCTTGATAGCCCCATGATCCATAGAAGGGATGCTCCATGACCGGGAGCAGCTCGACATGGGTGAAACCGAGGTCAACGACGTAGTCAGCAAGCTGGACCGCAATCGACCGATATCCGCCCGGTTCATATCGCCACGAGCCGAGGTGGAGTTCATAGATGGAGATCGGCGCATCGAGGGCGTTGCTGGCCGCTCTCGACGTCATCCACTCGTCGTCCTCCCACTCATACGAGAGATCCCATACGATCGACCCGGTGCGAGGAGGCTCCTCAGCTTTGAATGCGACAGGATCAGCTTTGTCGAATGTTGCACCGTTCGATCCCGTGATTCGGTACTTGTACACATCGCCGTGCGCTACTCCAGCGACATTCCCGCTCCACACGCCAGAGCCATCCGGGTGCAACTCGGTGCCCCCGTTCCACCCAGAAAAGTCGCCAACGACTTCAACTCGTTCAGCCGAAGGTGCCCACACACGGAAGGTGGTTCCGTCGAGTTCCGCGTGGGCACCGAGCACCGCGTGAAGGCCTGAATGGGTACCCTCGTTGAAGGCCCAGCGGTCCTCGTCACTGATCGGTGCTGGCGTCGCGTTCACTCCCACAACCTACATCACATCGAACCTGCACAGTCTTCACGAATGTCACCAATGCCTCTGCTGTGAGACAATGGCGAGATGACCACACGTTTCACACGCGAGCCTCGGGTACTTTCGGTTGTTCTGGCCGGTGGAGCAGGCAAACGTCTCATGCCGCTCACGAGTGTCAGGGCGAAACCCGCCGTGCCGCACGCCGGCCAGTACCGATTGATCGACTTCGCACTGTCGAATCTCGTCAACGGAGGTTTCAGGCGGATCGTTGTGCTCACTCAGTACAAGAGTCACAGCCTCGATGTGCATATCTCACGGACGTGGCGGATGTCGACGGTCCTTGGGAATTATGTAACGACGGTGCCTGCACAAATGCGCCTCGGGCCGCAGTGGTTCGAAGGATCGGCGGACGCGCTCTTCCAGAACATGAATCTCATCCGCGACGAGCAGCCGACACACATGTTCGTGTTCGGTGCGGATCACATCTACCGAATGGATCCGAACCAGATGCTTGAGCACCATCTTGAGACTGGTGCAGGCGTAACGGTTGCCGGAATCCGAGTGCCGATCAAAGAAGCGTCCCAGTTCGGCGCCATCGAGACCGAAGCGAATTCAACGATGATCTCGGCGTTCCGTGAGAAGCCAGATGATCCCAAGGGTCTGTCCGACTCCCCAGAAGAAGCCTTCGTTTCGATGGGGAACTACATCTTCTCCACGGACGTGTTGACCGACATCCTCCATGCCGACGCTGCGTCCTCAGGCTCGGGAAGAGACCTCGGAGGCGACATCATCCCTGCGCTTGTTGCCTCGGGCGAGGCACACGTGTACGACTTCACACACAACATCGTTCCAGGTGAAACGCCTCGAGACAGCCATTACTGGCGCGACGTCGGAACCTTGGACTCCTACTACGACGCCAACATGGATCTGGTCAATCCGCATCCAATATTCAATCTCTACAACGAGCTCTGGCCCGTGCACACGTCCTATCACAAGACGCTCCCTCCGGCGAAGATCGTGGCCCACGGCGAGTTCGGTGCGGGCAAGGTGCTCAACTCGATGATCTCGCCCGGGGCAATCATCACAGGCGCCACGGTGGATCACTCGGTCCTTTCGCCGAATGTGAGGATCGAGCCAGGAGCCATTGTGGAGAATTCGATTCTCTTCGACGATGTTGTTGTGAGCGCAGGGGCGGTCGTGAGAAACTCCATTCTCGACAAGCATCTCGTTGTTCCACGCAACAGGTCGATAGGAGTGGACAGGGAGAGGGATACCGAGGACTTCACGGTGTCCGATGGCGGTGTCACTGCCGTTGGCAAGCACGACGAAATCAGCTACGGCTGAGATTCGTCGCCGACTCGTAGACAGCAATGTGTTGGCGGGAAGGTTCGGTCCAAGACCAGTCGATCGCCATGCCGCGCCGCTGGAGTGCCAGCCTGACCTCTGCGTCTGACCACGAACGGACCGCTCGGTGCAGAGCGTCCACCACGCCCGCAGCGTCAACCGATCCGGAAACGAAACCTGTACCGAAGTCCGGATCGGCGTCGAAGTCGATGACCGTGTCGACAAGGCCACCAACTGCAGTCACAACGGGGATCGTTCCGTACTCCATCGCTTGCATCTGGGCCAGACCGCACGGTTCGAACCTGCTCGGCATCAGCATCAGATCGGCTCCGGCGAAGATCTTGTGTCCGAGCTCGACGTCGTAACCGTCGCTGAACCACACGTGGTCAGGGTCCATTTCGGCAGCTTCCTTCGCACGGTCCGCAAGCCACCGGTCACCCGACCCGAGAACTACCAGCCGGAATGGCATGGTCGTTGCGAAACGAGACGCGTCGAGCGCCAGATCGATTCCCTTCTGCTCGACAAGTCGTGACACGATCCCAACGATTGGCGCGCCTGTGTCCAGCCAGCCGACAGACGTGAGGAGGTCGGAGCGAGCGTCGTCCTTGCCGCCCATTGCATCCAACGTGTATCGCCGGGCAATGTGGGGGTCGGTCGAGGGATTCCACAGTGATGTGTCGATGCCGTTTCGTATTCCAACAAGACGTTCGCCAAGGCCGAGGAGCTGCTCATGGAGACCGAAACCGGTCTGTGGTCGTCGTATCTCCGCTGCATAGGTTGGGCTCACCGCAACGACGATGTCAGCAAGCTCGATACCGCCGGCCATCGGATTCGTGCCCCCGCGTGACTCGAAAGCTGAGGAGTGATTCGGAATTCGGTCGAGCCACCCGCCAGAGGTCCATCCCTGATATCCGAGCGTGTGAATCGTGAGAACCTTGGGGAGCGAGTCATCGACGAATCCGAACGCAGCAGCAGTGTGCCAGTCATTGCAGTGCAGCACGTCTGGCTGGCGAACGTCCGAGAGCGATGCCACCGCCGCCGAGAATGCGAAGAACCGATCGGCATTGTCAGGCCACCCCTTGCCGTCGTCGTCGACATACGGGTTCGGTCGTTGAATACCGGGAACATCGATGAGCGTGACCTGGCCGACATCATCTGCGAGCCCGCTCCTCGCAGTTGCCGGTCCAGCCCAACTCGGAACATCGAGTTCAACAGAGATCTCGTTTGCAAGATAGGTGCCGGAGTAATCGGGGAGGACAACCTCAACGTCAACAGCCGCAGTATGAAGAGCCTTGACCAGGCCAGCGCTCGCCTCCGCCAGCCCACCGACCCTCGCGAGCGGTGCGTACTCGGCCGTTGCAAAGAGGACTTTCATCCGGCGAACCCGTTCTTCTTCCTGAGCAGTACCACTGACCAACCTCCAACATCACCGGTCTCTGGCGCTTCGATGGGAAGCGGTGCAGCGAGACCTGTGGCGGAGTACAGCATGATTTCCCATTCAAGCCCAAGAAGATCTTGAGGCATGGTGAATTGAACCGGCTCGGAGTGTGCGTTGAACAGGACGAGGAAACTGTCGTCAAGGACCCGCTCACCACGTTCATCCGTGGTTGGAATCCCCCTCCCATCGAGATATATGGCAAGCGACTTTGCATAACCCCGACGCCACGCATCGTCAGACATCTCGGATCCATCCGTGTTGTACCAGGCGATGTCGTTTCGATCTGAGCCGATGACACTTCTACCTTCGAACCATCTTCTTCGTCTGAATACGGGGTGATTCTTCCGAATCTGAATCAGACGTTGCGTATACGCAAGCATGTCTTCGTCAACATCGTCCCAGTCGTACCAAGAGATCTCGTTGTCCTGGCAGTAGGCGTTGTTGTTGCCCCGTTGAGTGCGGCCGATCTCATCTCCACCAAGCAACATCGGAACACCCTGGGACAGCAACAGTGTCGTCAGCATCGCTCGCGCTCGACGCTGTCGCAGTTGCACGATCTCGAGATCGTCGGTCGGCCCCTCAACTCCCGAGTTCCATGATCGGTTGTTGTCGTCGCCGTCACGGTTGGCCTCACCGTTGGCCTCGTTGTGTTTGTGGTCATATGAAACGAGGTCAGCAAGTGTGAACCCGTCGTGTGACGTGATGAAGTTGACAGATGCCAGGGGACGTCGGCCGGCGAATCCGTAAAGATCTGAGCTTCCGGTGAATCGCCAGGCGAAGTCCGCAAGTGTCCACTCGGCTCCCCGCCAGTAGTCGCGCACACCATCGCGGTACTTGTCGTTCCATTCACTCCACAGGGTTGGGAACTGACCAAGCATGTACCCACCCGGCGCCGCATCCCATGGCTCAGCGATCAGCTTCACCCGGCTCACGATCGGGTCCTGATGAACAAGTTCCAGAAAGGCCGACTGTTTCCCTTCCGGATAGTCGCGTGCCAACGCCGGTGCGAGATCGAATCGGAAGCCGTCAATGTGCATTTCATTCACCCAGTAGCGCAGACTGTCCATGATCAACTTGAGCACCTGGGTATGTCCCACGTTCAACGAGTTGCCACACCCTGTGAAGTCGACGAACCTGGATTCATCGTCAGGATCGAGGCGATAGTACGTCCGGTTGTCGATGCCTCGAAACGAAAGCGACGGTCCAAGCGAGCCCTCCTCGGCTGTGTGGTTGAACACGACGTCGAGGATCACCTCGATGCCCGCTCCGTGCAGCGTCTTCACAAGTGTCTTGAACTCGTGCACTTGTTCACCGCGGCTGCCCGATGCCGAGTATGGCCCGTGCGGGGCAAAGAATCCGATCGTTGAGTATCCCCAGTAGTTCGACGCGCCGCGCGATGTCAGCGCGTGCTCGGAGACGAAGTGGTGTATGGGTTGTAGCTCAACGGCGGTGATACCAAGCTCGACAAGATGCTCGATGACCGGACCGCTCGCCATGCCGGCATAAGTGCCACGGAGCTCGGGCAGAACGCCGGGGTGGGACATTGAGATTCCTCTGACATGCGTCTCATATATGACCGACTCGAACAGGGGACGCCGCCTCGGTCTGTCGTCCTCCCAGTCGAACGAGTCGTCGACAACAATCGAACGGGGCATCGCCGGGGCACTGTCACGTTCATCCTTGTGATCGACGCGGTCTGGCGCATGTGGCAGAACGACGTCTGAGGCCTCGACCTCGCCCTCGATCGCCTTGGCATAGGGATCAAGGAGGAGCTTGTTCGGGTTATGGAACATGCCGTCATTGGGCGCCCATGGACCATGGACCCTGAAACCGTACCGATGGCCAGGGTGGACATCAGGAACGTAGCCGTGATGGACGAAGCCTGTTATCTCCGGCAGTCGAAGACGTGTCTCGAATCCGAGGTCATCGAAGAGGCAGAGCTCGACCCGTTCCGCGTCTTCGGCGAACACAGCGAAATTCGTGCCTGTTCCATCCCAGTTCGCGCCCTGTGGGTCTGACCTTCCTGGCCATATCAGTGCGGTCAAGAGTTCCTATTCGGTCGGTAGAGACGTTTGTCGTATTCATCAACCATTCTGGCCGCCGACACGAACGGACCGAGGGACTTCCAATTGTGGCGGACCTTGGCAAGCCAGTCAGAACTGGGTGCGGTGTCATCCTTGTAGAACAGAGGAATGATCTCGTATGCGAGCATTCGATGAAGCGAGGCGGCTTCCCGACCATCGCGGACATCGAGGTTGTCGGCATCGGAGGATTCGATGTCCCATCCGTTCTCACCGTCTGAGCACTCGTCCCACCAACCATCAAGGATTGAGAAGTTGAGACCACCGTTGAGCGCGGCCTTCTCACCGCTCGTGCCACATGCCTCATTTGGACGAATCGGGTTGTTCAACCACACGTCACAACCCGCGTACATCGCCTTGGCAACAGACATCTCGTAGTCCGGAATGAACACGAACCGACCGTTCGCTTCGCTGGAATTGGCAAACGATACGACACGATGAAGGACACCCTTGCCAGGATCATCCGCAGGGTGGGCCTTACCGGCGAACACGAACTGAACAGGACGATCGTCGTCTCCGAGAAGAGACGTCAGTGCGTCCATGTCGTGCAGGAGCAAATCAGCGCGTTTGTACGTCGCAAACCTGCGGGCGAATCCGATGGTGAGAGTGTTTCGATCGAGGCGGTGGCTCTGTCCGACGCGAGCGTTCACGACGTCGATCAAGGACTCGCGCCCGCCGGACCGAATCTCTCTGATCCGCTGATCATCGATGTCGTCCACAGCTGCCCACGACTCACGCACACCGGAACCCCAGTCGTCGCCCATGGTCTCCTCAAACGCGGTCTGGAGACGGCTGTCCACCCAAGTAGCTGCGTGTACACCGTTGGTAACGGACGTGATCTCGGAGCCACCCCGAATGCCAGCGAACATCTTCCTGCTCACGGCACCGTGAAGCTTGGCTACGCCATTCGCTCTGCTCGACACGTTGAGGCAGAACGCAGCCATGTTGAATACCTCCCCCTCGCCGGGCATATGGGCAAGCCGGCACAGATCATCGATAGACACGCCATACCGTTCGGCCCATACGCCGAGGTATCGGTCCATGAGTTCTCGTGGAAACCGGTCGATTCCCGCCGCAACCGGAGTGTGGGTGGTGAAGACGATTCTCGGCCGGACAGCTTCGACTGCCTCATCGAGCGTCAGACCCTTCTTGATCTCCTCGCCGATCAGGTCGAAGGCCAAGAAGCCTGCGTGCCCCTCATTGAGGTGGTACACCGACGGGTTGTAGCCGAGTTGGCGGAGAGCGCGGACACCACCGACACCCATCAGTAGCTCTTGGCGGATCCTTTGCTCCCTGTCACCGCCGTAGAGGCGATCGGACACGCGCCGGCCTGCGTCGTCGTTGAGGTCGAGGTCTGTGTCCAGCAGATAGAGTTTGGTGCGGCCAACATCGGCCCGCCAGACGCGCGCCTTGACCACACGGTCGTCCATCACGATGTCGACGATCACACCCATCTGCTCGAGACCGAGCGACCGCGGATCGTGGCGCTCGTAGTGCTCGCGTTGCTGGTTGTCCGAAATGGATTGGTGGAAGAATCCGTCCCTGTAGAACAGGCCGACAGCCACGAGAGGCAGATCCAAGTCGCTGGCGGCCTTCAAATGGTCACCGGCCAGGATTCCGAGGCCGCCCGAGTACTGCGGAAGCATCTCGGAAATACCGAACTCTGGGGAGAAATACGCGATCTCTGCATCAGGTAGGCGTTCCGGTACAGGTACCCGTCGTGCCGCTTCCTGCGCGCGAGCGATGAAGCCCTCGTCTTCGAGGTACCTGTCGTAGTCGGCGTCAGTGAAGGCCTTCACGCGTTGACGTGGGTGCAACTGCCCGGTCGCCTCGGGAAACTCTGCGAACAGGGCTTGTGTGCGCCGATCCCACGTCCACGAATAGTTGGTGCTCGCAGCAACGAGGTTCGTCTCCAGCTGGGAGCGCGTTGTCTGTTGGGTCACCGTCGGTCCTTGGTAGGAAGAAGTGCTGATGTTATGTCTTGGGGGCCCGGTGACAGCAACCGCTCAGGACTCGCCTACGCGACGTCGAAGCGTGCTCAGGTGTCTGAGCACAGACATGATCTCGGCGTTGCCGGCCAACTCATCCAGTGTGAGCCTGTGACGGAGGCGCCAGTTCGGGCGTTCCCGATCGGTACCGGGGATGTTCTGCCTTCGCTCCTCCATCAGCAGGTCGTCGAGGTTGTAGAGAGCAACTGCCGCACTTGTTTGCGCCATCCATGCCATGAGGGCATCACGGGTAGCCACAGCGCCTTCGGTTCCGAAACGGTCCTGCAGCCGGGCCACCGCCTGGGCCCGTGCGTTTCGCTCGTTGGCGGTTCGCTCCTCGTCGAAGACGACGAGGTCAAAGAGGTCATCGATGTCGTTGCCCTTCCACCATGCGGCGAATGCGGGCGTGTCGTGGCTGGAGAGGAACACGAGATCGGTCGGGCTCGGCTCGACCACTCCGTCCTGCGCGACCGCCATGCCAAGGAGACCGTGCTCATCGAGACCGATCTGAATCTCGGGCGGAACCGTCCCGAGGTTCTCGCCCACGACGCCCACACGGGCTCGGGCAGATTCGATGCAGATGATGGCAAACAGCTCCTCAGTCGGCTGGCGAACATACGCGCCCTGAGTCGCTCCGGAGCCATGTGGCACCCACCAGGTCCGGTGGATGCCCATGACATGGTCGATCCGCATCAATCCCGCCGCGGACAGCTGGTGGCGGACCGCCTTGCGGAAGTTCAGATGACCATCGATCCTTGCCATCTGTGGGATCGTTGCAGGCAATCCCCAGTCCTGCCCACCCGCGAACAGCGTGTCTGGTGGCGCTCCAAGGCTGGCCCGTGCGAATTGGTCTGGGCTGTCCCAAACGTCGTAGCCGTCGGGATGGCATCCGATCGGGAGATCGAGATACAGGAATTGACCTCGGGCGTCCAGCTGACTTGAAAGATCGGCCAGTTGGTTGTGCATGAGCCACTGGACGGTCTCGTGGTATGCCACTCGATCGGGAGCTGGAGAGACTGAGGTCGACCAGACACGCCAGTTACGGCCGCCCGTGTCAGCCATTGCGCGGAACGTCGCATACCTCGCCATTTCGGGTTCCGAATTCACGAAAGAGTCCACCTCGGACCGCAATCGTGGTGTTCCGGAGACGAAAGCCGTGTATTCGGCAAGGCTCGACCGGATCCTGCCTCCGTCCGTTGCGTAGTCAACCCACCGGCTGTCACCGGTCGCCACCGGTGCGCCATGCTCCCAGCCCGGAATTGAATCGAAGTCCACAAACAGCTCGTTCCATGCCCTCCGCGAGACCGGTGAGTATGGCGATGGCTGGTCGTCGAACGCTGCGAGGAGGGGCAGTGTGCCAACGACCTCGACACCGGAGTCTTTGCACAGTTCGGCGAACTGCTTCAGGTGGGAGAGCGTCCCGATGCCTGCGTCGCTGGCCGAGGCGCGTATGGAGTAGGTCGGGCTCATGAGCCCGATGACACCCCGCGGCGCTGGATGCGCCCTTCTGGGTGCCGAGAAAATGTGCGATAGATGGTCGCCGCCGTTGACGATGAGACGGTGATATCCGATGGCAAGAGTGGCTGTGACCACCAGTGTCCGATCTCCAACGTCGACCCTAACTTCCGAACCGTCGTCCATCTCGACAGACGCGTCTCTCACGTCGAAGTCGACGTCAATGGTGCCAAGGGCCCCGTCCCAGGCAACCAGGACCGGCTCGATCATTGGACGGTCGCTGACCAGCTCGCTCGTGGCAGCCTCGACGTCAGATTCAGACCTCAGCCGGTGTCCTGTGACGGCACCGAGAACACCGACGAGGTCGTCCGTGGATACTCGTTGGGGATCGTTCCATGCATCCACCCACTCGGTGAGCACTCCTGCTTCCCGCGCAAGTGCCAACACCGCCCCTGACTGCTTAGCGTCGATCATCGGGTCATTATCGCGCCACGGCGGTATGCACCCGCAATGCGATGGCATGTCTCCGCGGAGTCGCGTAGGGTCTGGGCGGGAGGCCGATCGACGAATATGATCCTTGAGCGCGACGCGGAACTTTTGCGACTGGCGAAACTTGTCGACGATGTCCCATCGTCCGGCGGGCGAGTCGTCCTGGTTCGCGGCGAAGCTGGCATCGGCAAGAGCACGCTCATCAACCGATTTCTCGCCGACACGAGCGAGCGAGCTCACACACTCCTGGGAGCCTGTGACGATCTCCTCACGCCCCAACCCCTCGGCCCTATCTGGGATATTGCCAGGGACGAGGCATCCCTCACCGACGTACTCGCACGTGGCAACCGCAGGGCGGTCATGGAGGCCGTCCGCGACCTGCTGTCGCGATCGCTTCGGCCGACGGTCCTTGTCCTCGAGGACACGCAGTGGGCAGATGAGGTGACGCTCGATCTGATCAAGTTCCTGGGGAGGCGGGTCGCACGCACGAACGGACTCCTGATCCTCACGTATCGCGACGCCGAAGTCGACGACGACCATCCGCTGCGGCAGGTCATAGGCGAACTCCCGACACAGAACATCGTCCGAATGCCGCTTGCAAGACTTTCGGCTGAAGCCGTGGGTTCAATGGTGCAGGAGGAGTCATTCGATGTCGCTGAGGTACTGGAGTTGACCGGCGGAAATCCTCTCTTTGTCACCGAGGTGCTCGCTGCGGGGATCGACGCTGTCCCTCTCTCGGTCAGGGACGCAGTACTCGCCAGGGCGACAAAGCTCACACGGAAGGCCAGACGCGTCATCGACCTCGTATCGGTCGTTCCGGGTGCTGTAGAGAGAGACATCGTCGACGAGATCCTGTCTCCTACAGACGAAGAGATCGCCGAATCCGTTCGACAGGGGCTACTGCGCCTCGACGGTGACACCATGGCATTCCCGCACGATCTCCAAAGACGCGCAGTCGAGAGTTCACTCAAATCTGCCGAACGTCGTGAACTCAACCAGCAGGTGTTGAACGCATTGGGATCGTCAGCTGATGAAGCGAGGCTCGTGCACCATGCAAGAGAGGCTGGCGATGTCGACGCGATCGTCGAGTTCGCTCCACGAGCCGCGAGAGCGGCAACGGCAATCCTGAGCACTGCTGAGGCCGCGGCACACTTCCGTGCGCTCGATCCATACCTCGACAGAGTGCCAGCAGATGATCGGGCCATGATCCTCACGGACTGGGCCACGGAGGAGTACTACCTCGACAGAATCGAATCAGCCGACCTGATCGCGAGGGCTGTCGAAGCTCATCGCGAATCGGGAGACAGGCAAGCGCTGGCTCGCGCGCTGACGCTGTCCGGCAGGATCAACAGTACGCATGCCAGGCCGGAAGAGGCGATGGCGGCCGCGATCGAATCTTTGGCGATCCTTGATCCGCTCGGGCCGAGCTCCGACCTTGCGCAAGCTCTGGCGGGGCGGGCGTTCCTGGAGTTCTACTACTCCGACAGAGATGAGTTGGTGCTGCCAATCGTTGAACGAACGATGGCAGTCGCTGAGGAATGTGGAGACGACAAAGCCATGACAAGCGCCCTGAACGTCAAAGCTCATCTCACTTTCAGCCGAGGAGACCCAGGCGGTATGGCCCTGATGGAGGAGAGCCTCAGGCGGGCGGTACGGGCAGGGGACCACTGGGGCGAGGTGCGAGCGCTCTCCAACATGGCCGGCATGTACGGGGATGTTCGCGACGTCTCCCGAGCGTCCGACTTTGCCCAGCGTGCCCGTGACACCGCCATCCGATACGAGATTCGCTCCGTTGAGGCCGACGCCAGAGCAACGTACTCGGAGTTCCTGCTGTGGAGCGGCGACTGGGCCGCAGCCGAGGATGCTGCATCCGACCTCCCCAGACCCAGCGTCCACACCGAG
>PVMK01119636.1_pt1 | contig 26519 bp, 19 predicted proteins | sample 1853481 | NCBI WGS metagenome assembly PVMK01 (sample SAMN08533507, study PRJNA380276) | Marine sediment metagenome, whole genome shotgun sequencing project. | reverse complement strand
GGACCTTCGCCAGACTTCTTTGATTGGGCTTTAGACATGAAACTTAAGATTGTAGCCGTGGATTGCGGATGTGTTGAACACCCGATGAATACGAATCTGCGATATATGCACGCAAGAGAATTTGAAAAGGCAGAAGCCAAGTTGCTTGAGGATCATGGGCAATCATGGGATGAAATGTACCCACCTGAAGAATATTATGAGCTCACTCATTTGCGACTGCCTAAAGCTCATCTGTTGATGGCTGAATCGTTGGGGGGTGAGATAGATAAACTAGCGAACCAGCGGGCTTGGATAATGATCCAACCTATCCCTTTTATGGAAGTTGAGAGCGCTTGGTGCCGGGCTGTAGCTCTTCAAGCGCCGGAATTCATGACAGAGACCGAATTCAACGATTTTATGAATTCGGTTGATATGTTGGACATGACCCTGCCTTTTAGCGTTCAGACGCCGCAATGGGCAAATTATGAACCTCTGAGCGTTAGATACACTAAGCGAGTAGGGGGCCAATACTTTGGAATGGGTCGAAATGGCTCGATTTGTCGGGCAAGTTTTCACCTTGCTTCTCACATGGATGGAGAAAAACACTTTTGGTCTGCAGGTAAGACTATCGGAGAAACGCCTTTAGATTATTGGATAGGCGCCGGAGCAATTGCCGATATATCTCATCTGGTAAGCAATTCAAGTGTATATACACCCGATATGATCGAAAGCGTGGTTGAGGTTAGGGAAGGCGATATATTAATCGTTAAGACCGGTTGGCATCAATATGGATGGAACAGTCCTGAGTCAGATGAGTTTCGCTATATGATAAAACATCCAGGTCCTTCACCTGATTTTGCTGACTGGTGTGTTAGTAAGGGCATTAAGTGGCTGGGGATAGACTGCGTAGCCATGGAACATCCTATGAATACAATACAGCGACTTTGGCATCCCAAAACCTTCGAAGAAGCTGACCGAAAATTGCAGAAATCCTATGGTAAAGATTGGGATGAAATGTACCCGTTGGATAAGTATTATCAAGATATGCATCTCAATTTGTTTCCAAAGGGAATAGTGCATGCTGAAAATCTCGGGGGAGATTTGGCAGATGCTAGAAGTGGCCGGTATTTTCTCGCCAGTTTCGTTCAGAAAGGCATGGAAACAGCCTCGATGTGGGGCCGATTTATTGCCTTCAAAGAGATCGACGAATAAAAGAAGGATTGTGGCATCATCATGACAACTCGAAATTTTGGTCAACGAATAAAGCGTAATGAAGATCCTCGTCTTTTAACGGGGCAGGCCTTGTTTGTTGACGATGTTCATTTGCAAGATATGTTGCACGCTGCCTTTGTGCGAAGCCCTTATGCTCATGCCCATATTGCTAGTATTGATACGTCGGCAGCTCTTGAGATCGAAGGCGTTATAGCCATTTTTACGGCTGACGATTTGGGAGACTACTGGAAGCCTGGTCCATTACTGGTATCACCTCCACCAATAAAGGACATTGTATTTCACGAGCGAACCCAGGTGCCTCTAGCCAAAGATAAGGTCCGGTTTGTAGGAGAACCCGTGGTGCTTATTTTGGCGGATAGTCGCTATATTGCTGAGGACGCTGTCGACTTAGTTTGGGTTGATTATGATCCGTTGCCTGCGGTAGTTGATCTCGAATTAGCACTTCAGGAGGATAGCGCCTTTGTCCATGATGATGTCGGTTCCAATGTTGCCGCCCATGTGATCCAGGAGAAGGGTAATTATGAGGAAATTCGGGATAAAGCAGATCTAATTATCTCCAGACGATTCCTATATGATCGGGGTACCGCGGCCGCCATGGAGAATCGGGGTGTCGTTGCTGAGTGGAATTCTCTAACGCAACGACTAACTGTCTGGGATACAACTCAAGCTCCGGCGACAATTCGCAATGGATTGGCCAGCATGTTGGATCTTTCGGAAAACCAGGTCCGGGTCATTGCTCCCTTTATTGGTGGAGGATTTGGACCCAAAATTATGATGTATTATCAAGAGGAAGTGTTAGTCCCATGGGCGGCGATTCGACTAAACCGCCCGGTGAAATGGATCGAAGATCGCTCTGAGAATTTCGTGGCCACGACCCAAGAAAGAGGACAGATACACGATTCAGAGATGGCGATCACCAAAGACGGCCATATCTTAGGTATTCGCGATGTTTTCCTCCATGATACAGGAGCTTATGTGCCTTATGGTCTAACGGTCCCCATAAATAGTCAGTGCACTTTGCTTGGCAGCTATCACGTCCCTAATTACTACAGCGAGTTCAAGGCAATTTTTACTAATAAGACCATTGTTACTCCTTATAGAGGCGCTGGACGACAACATGGCGTTTTTGTGATGGAAAGACTGCTTGACATTGCAGCAAAACAGCTATCCATTGAAAAAAACGAAATTCGCCGCCGGAACTTCATCCAGCCAGATGCTTTTCCTTACCACAATGAAATAATGTTTCAGGACTTTACAGAGCTTGTTTACGATAGCGGAAATTACGAACCGGCCCTTGATCAAATTCTTGAACGTATCGGTTATGATGAATTTAAAGCCAAAATTCAACCCGAAGCCAGGAAAGAAGATCGATTGCTAGGAATCGGCATTGTCTCCTATGTGGAGGGGACGGGTATTGGACCTTACGAGGGGGCTCGAGTTCAAATTCATCCAAGCGGCCGGGTCAGTGTAGCGACAGGGATTGGAACGCAAGGCCAAGGTCATTTCACTATTTTCGCGCAAATTGTGGCCGACCAGTTAGGGGTTAAGGTTCGCGATATTGATGTTGTAACAGGAGACACCGATCAATTTTATTGGGGTGCAGGTACCTTTGCCAGCCGCGGAGCTGTCGTTGCCGGAAACGCCGTTAATGAGGCCGCGAAAGATGTGAGGGCGAAGGTCCTCAAGATGGCCGGGGATCTATTAGAAGCGGCCGAAGAAGATTTGGAATTAGTGGATGGCACGATACAGGTCAAGGGCGTGCCCCAAAGGTCTTACTCGCTTGGTACGTTGGCTAAAGAAGCAAACCCACTTAGGGGCGCTGTTTCACCTGGTACCCAGCCAGGGCTTGAAGCAACCAACTATTTTGGCCCCGAAAGAGGTGCTACAGCAAGTGGTGTTCATGCTATGATCGTTGAAATAGATGCCGATACATTGGATGTGACTATTCAAAAATACGTAGTCGTACATGATTGTGGCCATGTGATCAATCCACTCATACTAGATGGCCAGATTCATGGAGGCGTTGCGCAAGGGATAGGCAATGCTTTTTTTGAACAGCTGATCTACGATGAAAATGGTCAGTTATTGAACGGATCGTTTATGGATTTCCTGCTGCCAACTTCTTTGGACGTTCCCAGAATCGAAATAGGTCACGAAGTCACACCATCACCTTTGAATCCATTGGGCATTAAAGGAGCAGGGGAAGCAGGAGCCATACCTACGGGTGCTTTGTTCGTTCAAGCGGTTGAAGATGCGTTCGATAATCCGAATCTGGAAATACGGGAAATTCCTCTGAGCCCGAATCGGCTTTGGGAACTGTTAGAAGAAACAATCCTTATAAACTAGAGAAGAATAAGGCAGCCAATTTAGGCTGGCTATATAAGACCACCCTTTTTCCCAGCCGCCACTAAACCGGGAGAGAGCCAGTAAAAATCTTTTTGCGATAGACCCTAAACGTATTTATTCCTTGGTCAACGACTCTGTACAAATATAAGCGAATAGTCGCGTAAATACAGTTTTTTGGGTGTTTCCGAGCAAATCTTATGTAGTTTATCTGAACAACGTCAGAATTGGGATAATAACCTGGAAAAGCCACAGGCATCGCATAAACTACAGGCTGATGATTGATTATAGGAATCATACAAACAAATGGAAATCAAATTAGCAAAATTTTCTGAATTCCGACAAAGCTGGGTGTATCGTGGAACTTCAAGGTAAACACATCCTAGTAATTGATGACGAACCGCTGATGTGCCAGTTGGTGAAGTCAATTTTTACAAATGAGGGCTCGATTGTCACGACCGCATTGAGCGGTAGAGAAGGTCTGCGTAAACTCGGTGAACGAAAACCAGACTTGATCCTGCTAGATATCCTTATGCCTGGGGAAAGTGGGTGGGAAATCTGCCAAAGGATCCGAGACTTTTCGAAGGTTCCCGTGATCATGTTAACCGCTCGCAGTGGTGGGGAAGATGAAGTTCGGGGGCTTGATGTTGGCGCAGATGATTACGTTACAAAGCCATTTGATCGGGATGTCTTGGTTGCCCGAAGTAAGGCGGTCTTGAGGCGAATCGAGGCAAAGGTAGTCGACGGTGAGCCCTCTAATTATGACGATGGCTATCTCGCAGTCGATCTATTAGCCCATCGTGTTCGGATAAATGGTAATCCAATAAGATTAAGCGCAACAGAATATAATTTACTGGCACATCTGTTGCGAAATGCCGGCCGTGTATGTACCTTTTCCAATATTCTGGAATCAGTATGGGGCGAACAATACCGTTACAGCGATGAATACGTTCACGTTTATATCTGGCATCTGCGACGCAAACTTGAACCGAATCCTAAGAAGCCCGTGTATCTAATAAGCGAGCATAGTGTTGGTTATCGCTTTGATCAATTTAAGCCAGCATAAGATAGGTTGCAAGTCTTCAATTAGTGGCACTCTTTTAATTAGCCCTCCGAGTCAACTTCCCAAAAATTTCCCCTAGTAAAATGAATTTATTCCGACGTTCGGACGAACGCCCGGTAGAAAAAATATGCTGCCAATTATTGGATTGCGGTATCTGGCCGATCTAGAATTTGGCAGTCTCAATTTACTCCTATCTATTGTCTTGGTTCAGTTCCCCGACTATCATAACGGAATATCTAGCGTTTTCAGAAGGAGAGTATTTCCCCATGCGGTTTGATGATAAAAAAGTGTTGGTAACGGGCGCCTCACGCGGAATAGGTAGGGCAATTGCCAGAAAATTTGCTGATTCAGGCGCCTCCTTGGCGATTCATTATCACAAAGAGCAAGCTGCCGCTGAAAAAACAATAAATATGCTGTTAGGCGGATCACACTATATGTTTAAGGCTGATTTAGGCATATCTGCAGAAACTCGTCAGCTCGTTGAAGCGGTTGTCAACAAAATGGGAGCCATTGATATTTTGGTGAATAATGCCGGCATCTATCGCCCCCATCCATTGGCAACGGTTAGTTTCGAGGAATGGCAGGATTCCTGGTTGAAAACACTTGCCGTTAATCTGCTAGGTCCAGCTAATGTCACTTATTGGGTATCACACCAAATGATTAAACAAGGAGGCGGCCGAATAGTTAATATCTCGTCTCGCGGCGCATTTCGAGGTGAACCTGAGGCACCGGCCTATGGGGCGAGCAAGGCTGCTCTCAATTCCATGAGTCAATCTCTTGCCCAGGCACTTGCACCCCACAATATTTTTATTTCAGTCGTTGCCCCCGGATGGGTTGATACAGATATGGCGGCCGAATCGCTAAATGGGCCTGAAGGTGAGCAAATTCGTCGCCAGAGCCCCCTTAACCGGGTGGCCTCGGCCGACGAGGTGGCCCATGCTGTCCTATTTCTTGCCTCTGAGGGTGCTGATTTTGCGACGGGCAGTATCTTGGATGTGAATGGGGCTTCCTATCTTCGCAGCTGATAAGAAGCTATTCACGATTCGTGAGGTTTGTCCGGGAAGTTTGGGGTTGACTCAACAGCCAACTGGTTTGATAAAAGAGCCATTTGAAATCCAGGTCAGGATTTAGAAAGTTGATGTTATTTCAATTTAGGCAGTGTGAAAATCGCGAATGCCGATTTCGCTATCCTGCAAAAACCAATGATCAATCAGTTGCTAGTTGTCCGGCCTGTGGCAACATGACTCGCGTTGTCGCTCAAATTGCCGGTTCTCCGGATAAACAAGTTATAGAACGTCCTACAACCACGAATACTATTGAAGCTCTTCTAGATAATATTCGGAGTGGATATAATGTAGGCTCAATCTTTCGAACGGCCGATGGCTCTGGCATTAGTCATTTGCATTTGACTGGAATAACCTCGACGCCAAATCAGACGAAAGTAATAAAGACCGCCCTTGGGGCTGAAGAAAATGTAGCCTGGACCTATCGTCTGAATGGTCTGGAATCAATTGAAGATCTCAAAAGTAAAGGTTACAGGATCTGGGCGATTGAGAATAATCTGTCCGGCGAATCGCTGTTTAATCTCAAATTTCCCCTGCAAAATTACGCGCCGATTTTAATTGTTATTGGAAACGAAATCGCGGGAATCGATCCTGGTATCTTGAAGCTTTGTGATCGAATACTTTATTTACCTATGCTAGGAATTAAACGATCGCTTAACGTTGTAATTGCTTTTGGAATCGTTGCCTATTATCTAAGATTTGGGGACCAGGCATCGCTTGCGTAGCAAGAATCGTGTCCAAACGGAATCAATGCTGAAAGCAAAGGCAACGCTGACTACACCATCCGTTTACCGCTGGTTAGCCTCTAGCGATAAGACATCTTATATGGCCGGAATCTATCGAAGAAGCTGTAACCTGCTGAATGGTAAGGGTCGATTTCTGACCCTGGCATTACCCGAAGTAGGTCCAGGCCCGTTTACAATGGTAATCGAGTTAGAAAATCCTGGAAACACAGATCTTAGAAAACTGATCGATTCGAAGAGCCGGATTATAGTCGGGAAGAAATCCCTGGCTGTTGGTCAACTGATGATAAGGATCGACCAGGCTAATAACTGGAATTCTCAACCCGATTGGAACAATTTTAACAACGTTGTAGATATTTCGTGGTTGGGAACCGTACGACAATTCATACTTTCCAATGCTCCAGCCTCCAGTTTCGCTTTTCTTCTGAACAATAATGACATTGGTCCTTATTACCGAGAGGCGATGGCCGGTTGGCAATTACTAGAACAGGGGCTTGATGAATGGAATATCACGCAAACCTTGAAGGGGGTTAACCGTCTCGCTGGACTAGGTATCGGATTAACCCCGGCTGGAGATGATTTCTTGTTAGGTGTCATTTATGCATTATGGATGAATTTAACACCACCAGAAGCAAAAGCGTGGTCTGCTAATATCCATCGGTTGGCGGCCTCCCGAACAACACGATTATCAGCATATTGGCTAGAGGTTGCCTCAGAAGGGCAGGCCTCAAAACCCTGGCACGACTTTCTAGAGGCGATAGATAAAATGAATGATGTTAGAATACGGCAGACAGTAAGTTCACTGATTTCTTATGGTCACACTTCCGGTTTTGATGCCCTTGTTGGTTTTATTTTGGCTTCCACAAAGTTATTGAAAACGAGCTCAGAATTCAATTGACATGATCAATCCTGGCAGTACAATAGCAACACCCGGGCCATAGATATGACCACTTCCCTATCCCAGTCTGAAACAAATACAGCAAACGAGCCAGAATCTGGGCAAACAAGTTTTTTAACGCAGCTTGGATTGTCACGCTATGTCTGGCGAATTCTCACATTTATTGTCCTGATAATTCTTGTTGCTTTGCTTTGGGAGGGAGCTAAGTGGATAGGTGGTAATCCTTGGCGAGCTGATGAAAACCCCTTCAATATAACCCACACGAGCCTCCATTTCGCTGGAAAGTTGCGTCTGATTTGAATTTGCCTCATCTTTGGGATATAGCGAAAGCCTTTGCTGAACCAGCTCGGCGCAACGGTCCTCCGCTTTCATCGCTCTTGATCGGCTCGGCCGTATTTACATTTCGTGAAGCTGTATCCGGATTCCTAATTGGCTCTTTTTTTGGACTCCTGTTGGGAACACTACTAGCCCACTCTTCGCTTATGGAGAGGGGATTGATGCCCTATGTTGTTGCCTCTCAAACGATTCCGATTTTAGCAATTGCCCCAATGGTCATTATTTGGCTTAAGGCAGGTTGGGTTTCAGTTGCGATAATTTCTGCGTATCTTACCTTTTTCCCAGTAACAATTAATACGTTGCGAGGACTCAGGTCGCCAGATCCTATCAATGTCGAACTGATGCGTTCATATGCCGCTAGCAACCTGCAAACACTATGGAAGCTGAGGTATCCAGCTGCGCTGCCTTATATCTTTACGGCATTAAAGGTTTCAGCTACGGCGAGCGTTGTCGGAGCCATAATTGGCGAATTACCATCTGGCATTCGAGACGGTCTAGGTGGGGCGATTCTTAATTTCAATCAGTATTATATTTCAGGCCCAGCAAAATTGTGGGCAACCATCGCAATAACTGCCATATTGGGTATCATCTTTTTTCTAATTATTGCTTTAGCGGAAAGAGTTGTTCTTCACGGTCGAGTTCGGGGTGACATCAGCTAGATTCCATATAAAGGTATTTACCGTCAATGTCAGGTCTGAAACGAAGAGTGCGTCGGCGAGATATGGATGAATTAATAGCATGAATGCTATGTCTGAACAATCTTCTGTTGTCACGCTTAAAGGTGTGACCAAGATCTTTGGTGAGGGAAATGAAAATCAAGTCCTGGCCTTGCAAGATATTGATCCGGATGCTCGTTCGGGCGAATTCATTTCACTTATCGGACCTTCTGGATGCGGTAAATCGACCTTATTACGACTTGTTGGCGACCTGATATCGCCGACAAATGGAAGTGTTCAAGTTAATGGAAAAGCAGCCCATCAGGCGCGACTTGATCGGGATTACGGAATGGTGTTTCAGGCGCCTGTGTTATATGAATGGCGCAGCGTTAGGAAGAATGTGCAGTTGCCGTTGGAGTTGATGGGTTATGGTCGTAAGGATCGGCGTACCGTCGCTCAAGAAATGCTCGAGTTAGTTGAATTGGGCGATTTTGGCAACCATTATCCGTGGCAGCTTTCTGGCGGTATGCAACAACGTGTTTCCATAGCTAGAGCTCTGGCATTTAGCCCATCGCTGCTGCTCATGGATGAACCTTTTGGTGCCTTGGATGAGATGACCAGGGAACGAATGAACACTGAGCTTCACGATATCTGGCGTCAAACAAAAACGACTGTGATATTTGTAACTCATAGCATTCTAGAGGCAGTTTTCCTTTCGACTCGGGTCATATTCATGTCTGCCCGCCCAGGGCGCATCGCAAAGATTATTGAAATAGATCTACCTGTGCCCAGAGCATCTGAGATGCGAGGGGATGACCATTTTTTTGAATTGGCAAATGAATTGCGGGATGCTCTTCGCCAGTCAGAGAGTGGCCAAAGTGACTAGAAAGGGACGTGATCATGGCACTTCAGGTGTTACTGAGGTTGATGTCACCGGTTTTAGTGATGTCGCTGAAGCAGTGGATGCCACAGTCCAACCAAGGGAAAGTTGGCTGAGAATTTCGGAGTTTTTAAGTCGTTATGGGCCGGCCATCTTTATATTTGTCTTTGGAATTATCCTTTGGGAATCATCAGTTAGGGTCTTTGAAATTCAGAATTTTTTGCTGCCGGCTCCCAGTAGAATCGCTGGAACATTCACTGAAGATTTTGACTTACTCATCCATGTTGGTTGGTTCACGACGAAAGAGGCACTTGGTGGATTCTTCATTGGCAGCACATTCGGTGTTGGGGTAGCCTTAGCGACTGCCCGCTGGACAACAGCCAGCGAGAGTTTGATGCCCGTCGCTATCGCAGCTAACTCTGTACCGATAATTGCCTTTGCCCCAATACTTAATAATTGGTTCGGAATTGATAATCCGCTATCCAAGATGATGATCGTAACGGTCATCGTTTTTTTCCCGGTGATGATCAATACAGTGCGGGGCTTGACACTTGTCGATCCTTCCGCATTGGAGCTAATGCGCTCTTATGCGGCTGGCGAATTTCAAATCTTATTCCGACTTCGATTCCCAAATTCCTTGCCATATATGTTTAATGCCTTTAAGGTGGCGGCCGCTTTAAGCATGATTGGAGCGGTTGTGAGCGAATATTTCGGCGGTAGTCGGTCGGCCTTAGGGGTCTTTATTACCCAGGAAGCGGCTCAATTCCGCTTTGATAGATCGTGGGCGGCCATTATTGTTGCTTGTTTTGTAGGTATTACCTTTTATTTGATCATCTTGACGGTCGAACGTGCTGTTATCCCATGGCATGCGTCTATGAGGTCGTTAGATAGCTAAAACGAGGCGGTTATCGGTTAAAATCTAATTCTTAAACTATTGTCAGATGACAGTTGATATGCTTGTTGTTTGCACCAGAACAATTTGTATCGGAAATGGAGGAAGAAGTGATGACGTTATTATCTAAAAAACTGTTAATGTTTCTAATGCTTTGCTTGATATTGGTACTTGCTGCATGTGGTGGAACGGCTGATGAGCCTGAGGCCGAAGAACTAACTCCAGTTACACTGCAGCTTCAATGGGTGGCTCAATCCCAGTTTGCCGGTTACTATGCCGCCCTTGCAAATGGATTTTACGAGGACGAAGGCCTAGATGTAACCATCCAGGAAGAGGCTGTTGAAATCGTACCTCAGCAAGTTTTTGTTTCCGGAGATACAGAGTTTGGTATCGCCTGGGTGCCAAAGATGATGGCTTCTCGAGAGCAGGGTGCCGAACTCGTGAATATTGGTCAGATATTCCAACGCAGTGGTACTGTTCAAGTTGGCTGGCAAGATTCTGGCATTTCATCTGTTGCCGAATGGGCTGAGAAGCGCGTAGGCACTTGGGGATTCGGCAATGAATGGGAAGTTTTTGCTGCCTTGCGGCAAGAAAATATCGAACCAGAAGATCCGGAACAGGTGACTATCATTCAACAACCTTTTGATATGTCCCTCTTGCTGAATCGGGAAATCGACCTAGCCCAAGCAGAAATTTACAATGAATGGGCCCAGCTACTGGAAGCAACCAATCCGGAGACTGGGGAACTTTATGTACCCGAGGATTTTGTAGTCTTTGATTACAATGACGTTGGTACTGCTATGCTTCAGGACCATGTTTTTGCTCGCGATGAATGGTTGGCCGAGGCTGAAAATGAAGAAATAGCCGAACGTTTCCTCAGCGCTTCATTTAGAGGCTGGATCTGGTGCCGAGATAATTTTGATGAATGTGTTGATATCGTCTTGGATAACGGTCCAACCCTCGGCGAAGGCCATATGAGGTGGATGCTCAATGAGATAAATGGCCTTATCTGGCCATCTCCAAAGGGCATTGGAATTATGGACGATGATCTGTATCAGCAGACAGTTGATATTTCTCTCGGGTTTGGGGTCATAAACGAAGAACCGGGTGATTCAGCTTTTCAGACAGGCATTGCCCAACAGGCTTTGGATGGCCTATCAGATCTAGATACAACAGGCGAGAATTGGACGAAACTAGATATTGAGGTTACCCTCGGTGGGGAATAGAAGAGTCTGATCTTAGATAAACAGAAAGGGGCTTTTAAGTGGCTTTGAATGTCCGCTTAAATGTTCCTTTTCTTTGTGATAAATGATATTAGTTACTGGTGCGGCCGGTAAAACCGGTCAGAAATTGATCCGAGCCCTTTCATCCAAGGAAGTGTTTGTAAGGGCCTTAGTCCGGCAAACCCAGGCCGGAGAATTTGTCCAATCCTATGGCGCAAAGGAATTTTTTGTGGGCGATATGGCAGATCTGGATAGCATGAAAAAGGCTAGCCAGGGTGTCCAGTCAATTTACCATATTTCTCCAAATGTTAGCCCAAATGAATCCTTATACGGCGATAACGTTATCAGGGCAGCCAAACAAGTTGGTGTTCAGCATTTCGTCTTCCACTCCGTTCTGCATCCGCAAACTCAGGCAATGCCCCATCACTGGCAAAAGCTCCAGGTAGAGGAATTCTTGCTTGAATCTGGGTTGGCGTTTACGATATTGCAACCAGCTGCTTACATGCAAAATATTCAAGCATACCGAAACGATATACTGAACGAGCGACGATATCCCGTACCCTATTCTGAAAAAACGCGCACGAATCTTGTTGACCTAAACGATATTGCCGAAGTAGGTGCAAAGATATTAACCGAAACAGGTCATGAAAATGCTATTTATGAGCTAGCCGGTTCTGAATCGTTGAGTCCAATAGATATAACCAATGTTTTGTCCTCGCACCTGGGTTTCCCTATCGAACCTCAACAAACGCCAAGAGAAGAGTGGGAACAATCTGCTAGAAATAATGGATTAAGTGGTTATCAAATAGAGACTTTGTCTGCTATGTTCGATTATTACGAACAATATGGATTCCTAGGAAATCCAAAGATTCTATCATTTCTTTTGGGGAGGAATCCAACGAGTTTTGCTTCATATGTAAGTCAGAGCTTTATCGCCCAAAGGGCTTAATACTCTGAAATCTGAGAATTCTTCTACTAAGCCAGTCCGACGACTATCGGGCAGCAAATAATTCCCCGAGAATACTAAAATCCATGAGCGAGTAAAAATGTGATGCTCAACATATATGGGTCTACAATATATCATATGATTATCTTTTTTGTAGTTCCCTCATGTTGCATTTGGGATGGGTCATTCAGCTAACTCATGAAGAGTGCCCATCGTATACTACTTCCGGTTAGCCTGGCAACAGGTTTATCATTGCTTGGTGATACCGCTCTATACACAGTATTGCCAATTCATACAGAAAGCGCCGGCATTACGCTGGCCACCGTTGGCATAATACTCTCTGTCAACCGCTTCATTCGATTATTTCTTAATGGACCTATCGGGCTCCTAGTTGACCGCTGGTCGCGAAGGTCAATATTTGTGCCCGCAACCTTGTTAGGGGCCTTATCAACATTAATATACGCGATAAGTCCGGGATTTTGGCCGCTATTGTTGGGTAGATTGATATGGGGGGTTGCCTGGTCTGGCATCTGGGTCAGCGGCAACGCTATTGTATTGGATGGGACAAGCAGCGATGATCGCGGACGGTGGGTGGGTGCTTATCAAATCGCCTTTTTTTTGGGCGCAGCCACTGGTTCGTTACTAGGTGGCGTGCTCACTGATGTGCTCGGTTATCGCCAATCAATGGCCATCTTGGGAGGATTGTCTCTAGCAGGAGCGCTTGTTGCGCTTATTCTGTTGCCCGAAACGAGTCAAACGCGCCGTTCATCTGTCCAGAGGGATACATCTATCGATTCTGCCAAACGAAAAAGGGATTTGCCACAATTGATCTCGGGTACGGTCTGGTATGCAGTTAATCGATTAGTCATGGCAGGAATTTTCGTGGGAACATTTGGCCTTTTAGTCAACCAAAGTCTTGGCGATTCAGTCGACATATCGGGTATATCTTTGGGAGTCGCTACTATTACTGGCATTGGTCTTGGCTTGACTACGATGCTGAGCATGCTTGCCGCACCAGCAGCAGGATCGATATCTGATAAACTCCACACAAGATGGGGCGTAGGTGTCGTGGGAATAGCTCTCGGTATTGCCGGGATGATATTCATATCAATGGGTATGCCCCTGGTAATTATTTTAGGCTTGCCGCTTGTAGCTATTACCAGCGGCAGCAGTCAAAGTTTAGCAACGGCATTAGTGGGTGATTTATCCCCCCCGGCTATCCACGGACGACGACTTGGAATACTGTTTACGGTGGGCGATCTGGGAAGTGCTATCGGTCCGCCATTAGCTTTTGCCCTGATGCCGCTCATTGGTATTAGCGGGTTGTACCGTTTTTGCGCAGGCTTATTAGTCCTCATCTTGATGCTGGCAATTCTATGGACTGTGGCCTTGCCTCGTAGAACTCAGACGACTGTAAGCCTTAGTTGAGTAGATCAGTTAACCTATAAATCTTAGCCAGAATTTTTGTTTTCTCTAATTCATTTGCGATTCTTGGCTGGCCACCAAACTGAATGACAGCAGGCACGAATTCGATCTGTCGTACTCCTTGTTCATCCAGCCACACGTTTAATAGCGCGGTTTCAGGATCACCATCGATTTCGAAGGCAAAATTACCGAGCCCATAAACTGTAACACCCGTGTCAAAGAACTCGACACCCTGTAATACATGGGCATGATGGCCTATGACGAGGTCAGCTCCAGCATTTATAGCGGTCCTTGAAATTTCAGCCTGCCGTGGACTAGGGGCTTCAACGTATTCAAATCCACTGTGGAGTACCACGATTACGATATCGGCATCTTCGCGAGCTTTTTTCACATCTGCTTCCACAATCGGCAAATCAGCCCACAGAAGACCGGGTTGGTCTCCACCGGCCTGCCATTGTTTGGTATCGAAGCCTAATACTTCAACGGGCACGTCCACATAGGCCAGAAAAGCCAGTTTCAAGCCCCTTGCCTCGAGCACTAAGGGTTTTCGGGCAGCACTTTCATTTAGACCTGCTCCAATAATGGCAATCGATTGGCCCGAGAGAAGATCCGAGGCCTGGATAAATGCCTCAGTTCCGTAATCCAGAGCATGGTTATTTGCAAAAGAAAGCACGTCGAAGCCGGCTAAAGCAAGAGATTCGGCCGCCGCGGGCGGAGCACGAAATGTATAGCTCTTTTCAGCGGGCTGACCAACATCGCCCAGCGCCGACTCAAGATTACCCAAAGTTATATCGGCCGATGACAACTGCTCGGCAACTAAGGCAAAAGGGAAATCTATATTTCCTTGCCAGATTGCTTGACCGAGAGCTCGGTCTAGCATGATATCGCCCACGGCCGTCAGCTGTACGATAAATTCTTCGTTGATTCTATCTTGTATGAAGGGTGCTAGCTTGATCGCAGTTTCTTCGTAACCAATAATTGCCTCGAGCGACCAGTCATTCAAAATAGGATATCCTCTTTGATGCGGTAAAAATCCATCAACTCTCAATGCTTTTCTTTTGAGCGGCATTTCCGACCAATCCATGGATTCAATGAGAGAATGTCCATTACCTAGAATCTGCCTCGCTTCATCTTCTGTGATTGATTCGAGTTCCGAAGTAAAAGGAACGGTAAAGGCAACCGATCGTGAGCCGGCCGGAATTCCCTTATCACCTAGTACGAGATGCACAACTGCTGGCTGCTCACTCTGGTTAACAATAATCGGACCCGAACCGTATGCGACGCTATATTGTCGCAGAGCTACCCCAATCGTAGAGCTAAGATACTCAGGAACGGACAAATAGATGGGTAACACTGGCTTGGGTGTGTTGGTTATAGTTGGCACGATTGTAGCTTCAGGACTTGGCAATATTGGCTTCACTGTCGGCAACCGCGTGTTAGCTGGCACGACTATTGGTGTGTTAGTCACGGGGAGCGCGACTTTAACTAACTCAATCGTATTGTTTCGGCAGCCAACTGATACTGACAGAAAGAGAAATGTAACAATAATGAGGCTGATAAATTGTAACCGAGTGCGGGCGGCCGCCGTCATGGTATGCACGGAGGTTCTTCCATACCCGAAAGATGCTCGAACAGCGAAATGTTTTCATGCTTTAGCTTTGTTGCCAATTCTGGGCCTATGTAGCGATAGTGCCACGGCTCATAATAAAATCCAGTGACCTCAAAAGTTTCCCTCGGGTAACTAAGGGTAAATCCATACAGATGGGCATTTTCTAGCAACCAGCGCCCTTCACTTGTCATGTAGAAGTAAGTATGAAATTGAATATCTTCTTCACCTGCGATTTCAGGCAACTCTGGAGAACCAAAGTCAAATGTCGTGCCGAGTTGATGCTCGCTATGTCCAGGGGGTGCGCTTACTATGGCTGCCGTTTCCGGCACTTCATTTAGCCATTTTGACCAGGCAATGGCCTGTGCAGCGTAGCTACGATAGCCAGAAATTACTTGTGGCCTCAGTCCAGATTCTTGCATGTCGCTAATCAAACTCAGGAGTGGTTGGATGACAATCTGGCGCGCTCGGGTTGGATAACCAAGCGTGACCGTACTAGGAAGATGATTGGCTAGATCAACTAAATCCGGAGGCACAAACTCACGAGAGAGGCCATATTCAAGCGTGACTAGCGGGAACAAATTATTGCCAGGATTCCTCCGGTCACAAGAAGCTATTGGAGTTGCAGAAGGGGTAGTCGTGCTGGTTGCAGATGCGGTAGGCATCAGACTACTTGTCACAGTTGGATAAGGAGTGGCTGTTCGGGGGGGGGCTTCTTTCGTCAATTCAGGAGTCCGGTCAGGAAAAGATTGAGGCTCAGACGGCGTATCAGCCGTTACAATGGAAGCAGCGGCAATCCGTGGTTTATGCACGCTGCTTCTCGCAGCTTGACAGGACAATAGCAGGCAGGCGCTTATAATAAGAGATGATACAAGGATGCTCTTTTGAAAATGCCCAAGCAGATAACTCGCCTTGTTAATCAATTACTGGCAGCCCGCAATATGATTTTTACCTTTAAGACAAAAGCTTAACCCAGCAGAATAGCTTAGGATTTTACTCGCCCTGACTTTAAGTAGCTACCTCATCGTCGAGAAAACCATATTTTTCGTTGATTCACTGGTGCAGCACAATAGCTTTGAGCGTAGGTATTCCTTTGCATACTTCATCAAGTAAATGTAACATTAACTTACAGAAGGAGATCGTCCGCCAGAATCTTGTAAATGTCGATTTTGACCCGTCAGACGGGTCTTAAAAGATAAGGATATCCGAATCGAGTTCCAGATAATTATTTCCCTCCCTTCATTGTTATTGCCTTTGCATTTTGGACCGAAGCTGGAAACCATGTTTGGTGGAGCGCCTCAAGAGATACTGCGTGTTGGATATAAGCACAGATTTTTCTGTGTGACTTGGTGGATTTAGCGGTACGGTTCCGAGGTTAAGTGGCGCATTAAACTGTGTCGTAACCAACCAACAGATAATTCGCTCCCGCAATTCTTTGATAGTCCTATGTCGGAAGGGCGGAGCTTGCCACATTAAGCAACACCACAATAAGATGACCATGGTTTACCGTCAGTTATCCCTTTATATAAGTAGGCAGGCATCAAGTTGGCGGCGGTATATGCTTGAGCAGAGTTTATATCTCCTCTTTGGATGGATTCCGACCGTAGTTGGCATCGCCCTGCGTGGCATTTTCTATCGCTTGATTTTGCATTTTGAAGGTTGGGCAGCTATCGAGGATGGTGTCCGATTACGCTTTGCAAACAATATAAAGTTAGGTCCGGGAGTCTATATAGACAAAAGTGTTTATGTGCATGCCTGTCCGTATGGTGTAGATATCGGTCAGAATACAATCCTCATGCACGGTGCCATACTTCACGTATATAATTTTCGCCAAATACCCCATTCGGGTATTCGAATTGGGCGAGATAGTTTAGTCGGCGAATACAGTGTTATACGTGGTCAGGGTGGAGTATCGATTGGAGATCGCGTATATACGTCCCCTTATTCCCAGATTATTGCTGTCAACCATGTTTTTGATGATCCTTCGAAACCCTTCGTGGAACAAGGAATAAGTGCTCAGGGTATTGTCATTGAGGATGACGTGTGGATAGGCTCCGGTGCAATCGTTACAGACGGCGTTCACATTGGAAAAGGCTCCGTTATTGCCGCTGGCGCTGTGGTAACTGAAGATGTAGAACCGCATACGGTAGTTGCCGGCGTTCCAGCAAAAGCGATCCGAAAGATTGAAGCGAAAATTGCCAAGGATGCGGATCCAGACATCTATTTTGGTGGAGGTCGATAGGCCACTATTCATGAAACCAAAAAAGATATGACTACATTTTCTGTTGTGATACCCGCTTATAATGAGGAAAAAGGTATAGCCCAAATAGTGGAACGGGTTCTGAAAATGCGCTCTAGCCTTACAGATATTGGTATTGTGGCTCTTGAACTACTCGTAGTCGACGATGGGTCGATAGATAGAACGGCTGATATTGTGGCTTCGCTAGAAGGGGTTGATCTTGTCTCTCATGAGTCCAACCGAGGATACGGTGCAGCACTCAAGACTGGATTTGCTTCATCGAACGGGGATTTGATCGGGTTCCTCGATGCGGATGGAACATACCCACCAGAATATTTTCCCCGTCTATGCAAAGCAGCGCTTGATGGTGCTGAATTGGTTATTGGCTCAAGGATGGCTGGCTCTCGAAGCCAAATGCCATTAACACGTCGCTTAGGGAATTTATTTTTCGCGAATCTCCTAAGCGTCGTAGGAAGACACAAGGTCAGTGATAGTGCCAGTGGAATGCGAGTCTTTAAACGAGATGTACTGCATCGAATCTATCCACTGCCTGATGGTCTAAATTTGACCCCTGTTATGAGTACAAGAGCGATCCATGAAGGAATAACGATGGTAGAAGTGCCAATCCCCTATAGCGCGCGGATTGGCCATTCAAAGTTAAACATAGTACGAGATGGATCCATATTTCTACATTCGATTATTTGGACAGCATTGACTTATAATCCGGTTCGTATCCTTGGTCTCTTAGGATTGGGCGGCATAGCATTTGCCATGGCCGTACTGATCGGCCTGGTGATAACACGATTAATCGGACGAACGACAATAGGGCCATGGGGAGTGGCAGCTATCTATCTGGCATTGATATCAGCCGTGGCTGGGATCAGTATATTTGCTCTCGGAATAACATTTAACTATTTGGTTTCGTTATTTTATAGGCGCCCAGTACGACAAGGTCTATTTGGCAAACCTCTATTAAAAACTCCTCTGGAAAGACATTTTGGTTGGTCTGGACTAATCGTGTTATTCATTGGAACGTTGTTGAGTGCTTTTAGTCTCGTTTTGGGTATAAACGGCTGGGAAATCTCAAGACTTTGGCTTTATTTGGTAGCCAGTGCGATGTTTATCTTGGTTGGAGTGCAACTCATTGTATACTGGATACTGTTCAGGGTACTTGATGAATTAAGCCAGCGCGAGTTGACGGGAAATTCGACAAAACCATTTGACGACGATGAAGATAAAGACACTTCTTCAGTTGTAATTACCAAGACTCATTACGAAGCGGAAACAGGAAAATGAGTAACGATAGGGCTAGCAAAAGAAGCCAGAATCTGGGAACTCGACGAATTCCGAAGTTGCGTGAACCGAACTTTCCTAACGCTGACGACATCGTTCGCAAGGGCCTTCTTGAAATAGAGGATCCGGAGACATCTGTTGATATCGCTCTTGTTAATCCACCTACACCTGACGGAGAGCTATGGATTCGTACTCAACATCGGGTTGGCAGACGCACTCGGGAAAATATGGTCTGGCCTCAAGTATCATTGGCGCAGATGGCAGCTTTGTTAGCTCCTGAATACACGGTGAAGATTATTGATGCAAACGCTGAACGAATGGATTGGTCAGCCTTTACAGCGTTGCTGGATAAATTACGACCCCGATATTATTTGACGCAAGTTACCGCGCCTACTTTGGAAAACGACATGTTCGGATGTTTTCTGGCTAAGGCAAGAGGAGCGATAACTATCGCCTTCGGCACCCACGTAACCCCGATACCACGGGAAACGCTACGTTCCTACCCCGCACTAGATATCGTTATCGTTGGCGAGCCGGATATCACTCTTCGCGATCTCCTGGATCACCTTGAAGATAATTTGACTATGCGTCCTGCTAACATCCAAAAGATATTGAAAAAGATGGATCCTGAATATCGGCCGTCAGTTGATTCAGATGGTCAGATCGATATCCATGGTATAAAGGGAATTTTATGGCGGGATGGGGAGCAGCTCATCATGAATTCCATGAGACCGTTCGTTAATGATCTGGATGATCTGCCAATTCCCAGGCATGACTTGCTGCCGTTAGATAAATACCGGATGCCTTTGATTAAGGGACCTTTTACCTTTATCGTGACCAGCCGAGGATGCCCGGCAGGCTGCACCTATTGTATTAAACATGTAAGTTATCAATTTTCCACTCGTCTAAGGGCCCCGGAGTTGCTTGTTGAAGAAATGTGGCAGCTAAAATCTATGGGAATTAACAATATCCATATGTATGCTGATTTGTTCACTGTTAACCGCGAGCAGGTTATGAAGCTTTGCGAATTAATGATCTCCGAAGGTCTCGGTATTCGGTGGACCTGTAATAGCCGGGTTGACTACGTAGATGAGGAAATGCTACGGATGATGGGGCAGGCGGGTTGCCGACTCATATCTTGGGGAATTGAAAGTGGCAACGAACAAATACTGCGCCATGTTCGAAAAGGAGCATACCCAGATAAGGCGGAACGCGCTTTAACTTGGTCCAAGAAAGCCGGAATTATGAACTGGGGTTATTTCATTATTGGTTTACCTGGCGAGACTGAAGAGACCATTCGGCAAACGATTGATTTTTCGAAACGACTGCCATTAGATATTGCTTTGTTTCATGTCGCTGCGCCCTATCCCGGCACACCCTTCTTTTTTGAAGTGGTAGAAAAGGGATGGTTTCGTCCCGGAACACGTTGGGAGCAAGTGGATATGGATAAGGGTACCGTCCTCGACTATCCAGAGTTACCGGCCGAAAGGTTGCTGTATTGGCAAAAGCGAGCTTTCCGCGAATGGGCGCTAAGGCCTGGGCCTGCTTGGACCTATTTGAAAATGCTGTTTTCTGATTGGTCAACAATGCGAACTGCACTTGACGTTGGAATTCAGCACTTGAGCTGGGCAGCAACCGATACAGGACTCCCCATTTCCCGTGGGTAGCGACGCATTTGGAGCCAGACTGATCGTTTCTCCACAATCTTTTCCCAGTTGAAATCGGGCTAATAATAATTAAGATCACTCCCATCATAGTTGCAATAACTATATGAACCATCAAAAATCGAAGCGGCACACTCCTGCAAAGTCTGTTATTTTATTTGCCTGGATTACCTTAACTCTGGTTCTCAGCCTGGTGTTAGCTTGGGATGTACTGGCTCAGTCAGAAAATGGATCTTGGCTTGACCCTATCAATCTTTCGCGTTCGTCAGGTGCAAGTGAGCCGGTTTCAGTTGCTGATGAGTCAGGTCGGACTCACGTCATTTGGAAAGATATATCAGGATCGTATTACTATTCTCGAGAGGTTGCCGGAGAATGGTCCGAGCCAATGGCCATCGATCCGCCTTTCGGCACTCGTCGCTACGATCCCAACTTAACTGAAACCAAGGCGACACCACTATATACTCCAATCTTGATCTCTGATAGTAAAAACGGAATTCATGCAGTATGGATAGATGGTAGCAAAGCACTCTCTTATAGTTTTGTAGAATCAAATGACTTTTCGGAGGCAGAAGCCTGGACTACCCCTCAGCAAATAACAGGCCCAGCCTTAGACATGGCTATAGCCATTGATGATGATGAAAGGATACATGTTGTTTATCTCCGTACAGCAGAAAGCTCAGATCTTCCTGCTGGCCTTTACTACAGTCAGTCGGAGGATGGGGGTTTAACATGGTCAGGGCCAGATCTTTTGTATGAATCTTCGTATCTAAGGGTATTATCTTCATCAGATGCGAATGTTGAGATAGTGGCCGCCGGACCCGATACGATTATCGTAGCTTGGGACAATCGACCGCTGGAGCGCGTGTTTTACGTGTCTTCAAGGGACGGTGGGAGTAGTTGGGAGCCAGTTCGGGAGGTTGATAGACGCCTGGAGACAGATGGCGCTGAAACGGCTGGACCTCAAGATATTCGAATCGGTTTAAGGGATAGCGAAATTCATCTTGTCTGGCTTGCTGGACATGAAAGAAGCGAATGTATCTTATACTATCAACTTTCAAGGGATTTAGGTCAGAACTGGGAGCCTTTGCGTCGAATTCCAGACGTTTTCTCTGGCTGTCCCAAGCCCTTGCAGTTCCTATCGACCCCAGATGAAACACTTCTTTTTACCGTGGAATCGGAAGATGAATTGTATGTGACTGGGTGGGATGGGATTCAATGGGTTGATCCGATCGAGCAAAGTAGATTGTCTACAATCGTCAATCCAGAAACATACCGGCCGATCCAAAACTCTTGTCATGAATCCATCGTTACTAACAATAGTGGCAGTAGAAGAGAGCCGCTGGTTTTAACGATTGCCTGCGAGGCGGGAAATCGCGGTGATATCTGGGCAAGCACAATTGAAGCCTCGCAACTGATTGAGCAAGTTATGCCGTCAGATCCTCCAGAGTGGCAAAACGTTGGAGAAATTAGTCAAGGTGGAAATCTCCAATCCCCGATACTTTTTAGTGATGGGGACGGATTTTTGCATGCAATATGGAGCCAGAAGAATACCTCTGATCAGACACAACGAAGAATACGATACGGTCGCTGGAATGGCTTGGGATGGTCGCCGGCACAGACGATTTTAGGCTCTCCTGACGGCAGCGATGTGGCTGGAGTTAGCGCGCTAATCGATGCGTCGGGAAACCTGTTAGTAACTTGGTCTGGAGGGCTCCCAGGGGATATTTATTTCAGCAGAAATACTGTTGCTCGAGCCATATCGCCTGAAGATTGGGGACAACCTGTCGCCATTCCTGTGCCTAGACCAGCAGCAGCGTCACCAGACATTGCCGTTAATTCGACAGGCACGATCATGATTGCCTACGCACTTCCTCTTAACGAAAATCGGGGCGTTTATCTAACCAAGTCCGATGATGGCGGAGATGTATGGCAAGAAACGAATCAGGTTATTGATGCTGCTGAATTGGATTGGGAGAAGGTCGATTCACCTAAATTAGTAATTACCCCAGATGATACTCTTCATATGATATGGCAACGATTTTCTTTGCCCCCCACCTCAAAACCGATTTCATTACATTATGCTCGCTCCGAAGATGGTGGGGAGAATTGGTCGGAGCCTTTTACAGTATCAGAGTCACCGGCAATCTGGACAAAGTTGTTAGCAGTCGATGAGCAATCTATCCATGTTATTTGGCAGACTGAATCAAATGATTTATGGCATCTACTCTCGATAGATAAAGGAACTACTTGGAATCAACCTCAGCGTATCGAAGGATTTCTTCGAACCGATGGCCATGTAGCAGCCACGTTAGATGGAGCAAATCAGCCACAATTAATTCAGATCAACAATCAATTATCTGATGACGAAGATCAGCGATTCACCAATCCTGAACTTAGACATTGGACCTGGTCAGGGCAGCAATGGTTTATCCAGGATTCAACAGCGCTAGATATCCAAAAAGCAGGTGATCTGGATATCGCTGTGACAAGCAAAGGGAGATTAGGGTTGATATTATTAGCCGAGCGAGAAAATCTAATCGGCGAACCGCCAACGATTGGCCTCAATTTTACCAGTCGTAATCTGGATCTGCCGGCCATTCAGGCAACTCTACTTCCAACTCCTTTTCCTACATCGCTTCCAGAAGCTACTCCTACAGTTACACCGTTACCTCAGCCTACGGCGACGATCGAATTTCCAACTAATCAGGATGCCGGTCAACAATTTCCGTTGCCGGTAGATGCTAGCAATCCACTTACGGGTTCATTATTTGGTGTTCTTGCAGCCGGAATTTTGACCGTTGTCGTATTCTTTTTCGGAGTGAGGATTCTTCGTGGCGACCGACGTCGCCGGTAATAGTGTTAGTAAAAGCACTGCCTAACTGGTTTCCATTACTTGACGCAGCCTGCGTATCTATCAGCTGTGTATTGTGGTTGTTTTGGCCCGAACTTGGCCCATTGCCTTTGCTAATTGGGTTAATTCCCTGGATCATTCGATTTGTAATAAGTCGTCGCCTCTCCATTAGTACACCTTTCGATATTCCTCTTGGCATCTTCCTGATAACGGCCGTGGTGGCCGTATGGACCGCTTTTGATCGCCAGACTGCAGCGGAAAAATTCTGGTTGCTTATAGGTGCTTCCTTAGTGTTTTATACGTTTGCAAACTGGTCAGTTTTCGATAACGAAAATTCGGCGCGGACACAAGCCTGGCTACTTATGCTTCTAGGAGCAGCCACGAGTATTTATTTTTTGCTAAGTAATGATTGGGATGCGTATCCACCTAAGTTTGATAGCCTAAAAAACCTAGGTCCATCTATCCAAACATTATTATCTGTCAGCGCATTGCCATCGTTCCATCCAAATGTGCTGGGTGCTGTATTGGCTATGCTTGGACCTTTTGCCGGTGCAGCCGTTGCCATCGAATGGCGAAAAAGCCGAAGTGGCGGCCTATTGTTAGTATCGCTGATTCTGCTTACCTTAATCCTATTTGGATTATTCTTATCAATAGCCCGTGGAGCATGGATAGCCCTCGGAGTTGGAATCGTATTAATTAGCTGGTGGCTAATACTAAAAAAACTGCTCAAAGGACGGCGGCATCGACAAAGAAATTGGTTCTTTGGGCTACCAGCGATATTGTTCGCTTCGATGATGGTTGGCCTACTATTATTGCCTCAAGATTTGTCAAAGATACCTGAATCTTTTCCGGGGACCGAAGCCAGCCTATCACGACTAGATCTCTATGCTAATAGCTTGACATTATTAAGTGACAATCTTGCGTTTGGAGCAGGCCTTGACAGCTTTATGATGCAATATTCGTCTTACGTCTTACTTTCTCACGTAGGTTTTATTACCCACAGCCACAGTCTGTATCTCGATGTTGTTATTGAGCAAGGAATTGTCGCCCTATTTGCTTTGGTTTGGATGTGGCTACTCGCCGGGGAAGCAGTATGGCGCATGTTATCTTCTAGGCGATACCGGAAATCATATAAGTCTGTAGAGAGGGAAAAATCAGATAAAGTTTATAGGCATCGTGCTAGATCGAGAAATTCGATAAATCAGCGAATCATGTTAGCCGCGGCCGCAGTATCGCTAGTCGTTTTGTTGGTGCATGGATTGGTCGATGATGCCATTTATAATAGCCGAGCTGTTATCCTCATGTTTCTTCCCCTGGCCTTCACCGTGCCCCAACTTATTAAGGTCCCAATGTTAACCAGGCGTGAAAAGATGAGCCTAGGTGGTCTGGCGGTTACCGCTGTTCTCATCGTTATGTTAATCTGGTGGCGACCGATATTGTCGCGACTATATTCTAACATGGCGGCCGTCAGGCAAAGCCAGGGCGAATTGAGTCTTTACGACTGGCCTGATTACCCCATCCAGGATGCGGTTCGTAGAGAGGTTGATTTGGTTCAAGTAATTGACGGCTATGAGCGAGCCTTGGAACTGGACCCTAAAAATGCAAGCGCAAATCGCCGCTTGGGACAGATTGAGTTGTCATTGGGTGAATATGACCTGGCGCTTCAACATTTAAACAAAGCATACGCTACTGTGCCTAATGATAATTCCACACGGCAGCTCCTTGGAGAAGCGCTAATTATGAATGGGTATCAGGATGAGGGTGCAGAAATTTGGTTGGGCGTGAATAATGCACAAAAACAACTGGAGTTAAGACAATTTTGGTATTCTTACTTAGAGGAAAAGGATCGCGAGCAGGCGATACACGACGCCAGGCCTCGCACGCCAGCCGATTTGGGTTCAGAATAGTGTATCTTTCCTCCTCCACAACATTTAACAGAAGCTTATTAAGGAGCGTTTAGTGGAGAGAATTGAGCCATCAGCTCAATCTGAGCGATTTACATTGGTAACCGGTGGTGCAGGGTTCATTGGCTCCCATGTGGCCGAGGCCTTAATATCTTCAGGTTATCCTGTTGTGGTATTAGATGATCTTAGTGGGGGCTTCGCGGAAAATGTGCCCGCGCAGGCGATATTCGTCGAGGGTTCGATTCAGGACCGATCACTCATCTCCAAACTATTCGAAAAGTATCGATTTCAATATATTTTTCATATAGCTGCCTATGCGGCCGAAATACTGAGCCACCATATCAAATATTTCAATTATCAAAACAACCTAATTGGGTCCATCAATCTAATCAATGCGGCCGTGAATTGGAACGTCGAATGCTTTGTCTTCACTTCATCTATAGGTGTTTATGGCCAGGCCAAGCCCCCTACAACCGAGAGCATACAACCGATTCCTGTGGATTCGTACGGTATAGCCAAATACGCTATTGAATTAGAATTGCAATCGTCACACGACATGTTTGGCTTAGATTACATTATTTTCCGGCCGCATAATGTATACGGCGAACGCCAAAATATCAACGATCCGTACCGCAATGTGATAGGCATTTTCATGAACCAGGTTAAGCAAAACCAGTCCATGACAGTGTATGGGGACGGGACCCAGAGACGAGCATTTTCTCATATACAAGACGTAGCGCCCACAATTGCCCGTTCGATCGAAGTCACAGCTGCATATAATCAGATCTTTAATATTGGAGGAGATTCAACATATACTATCAATCATTTGGTTGACGTGATTGCCAGAATCATGACCGTCGAAAAGAAAGTTGAATATCTCCCGGCCAGGCATGAGAGTTATCATGCTTATAGTAGCCATGAGAAATTAACACGCGTTTTTGGAAAACATGAATCCATCTCTCTTGAAGAAGGCATAGAGAAAATGGCGGAATGGGTCCTAAATTCTGAATACACGCCAAGTCCTGTTATTTCGGATATTGAAATTAGAAAAAACATGCCACCAAGTTGGGAAGCGCTTTCGGGTCAACATGATCGCTGATACCGGAAAACCAGTTAGCGCTAAAGATGTCACTCTTAGCCCATTATCAACTGCCCATCGGGTGGTTATCGAGCCTGCTCGAGGGCTTGCGTCATTGCAACTTGGCAGAGTTTGGGAATATCGGGAGCTATTATATTTTCTCGTGTGGGGAGACATAAAGGTTCGCTACAAACAAAGGTTAT
>PVMK01127781.1_pt1 | contig 26523 bp, 25 predicted proteins | sample 1853481 | NCBI WGS metagenome assembly PVMK01 (sample SAMN08533507, study PRJNA380276) | Marine sediment metagenome, whole genome shotgun sequencing project. | reverse complement strand
AAACCCAGGATCATCAGCGCCGAACTGTAACAAACAAATCCAATCAGCACGGCATAATTGATGATATTCTTCAGTTCATCTTTACCGACAATATATCGTAAAAAACCGGTGAAAAACGCACCGCCGCCCAGTGCGATTACGGCAAGGTCGGCCCAAATCCACAACGCAAAACCATAAGCATTGTTCATATTGGTCTGGTTAAGCCCTTTAAATACACCAGCAGCATCGCAAAAACACCCCAGGCCAGAACCGCACCATTTGCGCCAATCCACAGGCCAAATTGCCAGATCGGACAGCGTTTAACCCCTTTGGGAATTAATGCAGAATCCATAAGTTCCGTGCTCCTAAAATAAAATAATGGCTAAGATTAAAATAAACAGCAATGCAAAATTTAGCTGTGGGCCTTGCTTTTAAATTCATCTTTCAAATAGTTGTCACCGGCTTTGCGAACCCACTCACGGCTGGACCGATAATAAATTTTCGGGTTGGTGCCCAGGCGTTCCAGAAGACGAAAAACCCTGGGATTCTTCGATCGGCCCTCATGCCGTGGATCCGGTTGTGCCAACTGGTGGACCGCATGTTCCGGATTATTCAAATCACCGAAGGTGATCGCGCCGGCCGGACAGGCCTGGGTACAGGCGGTTTGATATTCATCCTCTTCAATCTCCCGCCGGTCCTCAATGTAGGCCTGGTCTTTGGCCGCCTGATAGCGCTGGATACAGAAGCTGCATTTTTCGACAATCCCCCGCATGCGCACCGATACGCCGGGATTGAGCATTTTTTCCATTCCATCAGGCCAGACCGGATCCCACCAGTTAAACTGGCGCACATGATAGGGGCAGGCTGCCATACAGTACCGGCATCCAAAGCAGCGCGGATAAATCTGACTGACGATGCCGGTCGACATATTATAGTCAGTCGCCGTCGCCGGGCAGACCGACACACAGGGTGAGTGCCCACCGTGTCCTTCGCAATGCTGACACGGCCGGGGAAGATAGCATTCCTCGTAGTCCGGAAAGGATTTCCCGTTATTTAATTTATATACAAACATCCAAGAAACGCTTAGCATTTTATCGGTATCATCCTCGCGAAACGGAATGTTGTTTTCCGCCATACAGGCCACCATACATGCGCCACAACCGGTACACTTGTCCAGGTCGATAACCATTCCAAATTTCTTGGCATTTTCGTGTTCCATCAGCACCCCTTGTAAATGACTATTTTCTATTGTCGATTGATCCTTGAATGATTCAAAAATGGCTAACGTCGATTTATTTTAGCTCCGCAAATCATTCAGTAAAAAAATAAAATGGCAGAATTTCTCAAATATTCAATCGTCAATCGTCAATCAACCTAGGCTTTGCTAAGCTTGGCTCGAATGCCCCAGGCCGCATTATGGCCGGATGCCGGATCCTCAACGGGGCTGCTGAGCTGATTGTAATTGACGCCTCTGCCGGCCAAAAATCTGTCGTCGGTCGTACGGCCCAGACCCCGGGGAATGGCGATAATGCCGGGCATAATCCTGTCGGTAAGATGCACTTTTACCCGGCCAGACCCCTTGGGGGTCGCCAGGTTGGCGGTTTTGCCTTCGGACAGTCCAAGCTGTTTGGCGGTGGCCGGGTTGATTTCCACCAAAACATCATTTCCTTTTAAAACCGTGTCTTCAAGCGCTTTAATGAGAAACGGCGGTGATGCGACATAACCACTGGTAAGCCGCATGGTGTCATAGGGTACCAGCACCTGCGGATAGGTGGCTTCATCTCCTTCAGGTTTTAGCAGGCCATAACCGGCCAGCGTGGTGATTTCGTTATTGCTAAATTCGAATTTGTTTGAATCGGTCTCAAATGCATCCGCCCAATCGGCGGCCTTAAATTCGGCATCCATCCAGTAGCCTTCTTCAACCAGGCCATCCCATTTGTCGCCCAGCGTTTCTTCCAGGCAGGCGGCATAATCATCCCAGGGAAATGCAGCGCCAATGGAGTGACCCAGCTCTTTGGCCAGTTGAATGATAAAATCGCCGGTATGACGGGTATTGTACAGCGGCTCGATGGCCGGCTGGGCCAGGCCGATGATGGGTTTTGGGAAGCCGCGGGCCGCCGGGACATCTTCGTAACGTTCCAGAAAGACATGGTTCGGCAGTAACAGATCGGCCAAGGCCGTTGTTTCGTCCATGTAGGAAGAAAAGCTGACGACAAACGGAATCTTTTCAAATGCCTTTTTTACCGCCTCGGTATCCTGCAGGGAATATACTGGATTGCCATCGGCCACAAAAAGGACCTCAACCGGTGATTGGGCGCTGGCATTAACGACTTCCGGCAGGCGATGCAATAAATAGCGGGCATTCGGATACCGGTAACTGCCGGCGCCATCAATGCGGGGCTGCTGCAAACCTTCCGAGGCCACCGCGTCAATTTCCATTTCCGGCCAATCAATATAATCGGGTTCGGGTACCGCCCAGACGCCCCCGGGCTGGTTGATATTCCCCACCAGGGCATTTAAGGTATGCACCGCTAAAAACTCCTGCAGGCCCCCTGGTTGATGACCCTGGCCCAGTCCGCAAATCGCCAGGGGCTTACGGGCACTCGCAAAATCTTTGGCCAGTGCCAGAATCGTTCCGGTACTGATCCCGGTGGTTCTGGAAACAATTTCCGGTGGGAAACCGTCAATTATCTGTTGGAAACGTTCGGATAGCCCCGCGGTGTGTCCATTTACAAAATTTTGGTTATAGCGCTTTTCTTTGATGATCACATGCGCCAGGCCGAATGCCAGCGCGCCTTCGGTGCCGGGATTGATGGAAATCCAGTGATCGGATTTGGCTGCTGTCTTGGACAGCCGCAGCTCGACTTGATCCATGCGTCCCGCATTTTTCCGCAACATGGCCTTGGCCCGGAACATGTAACCGGGAGATCCCCAGCCTTCGATCAGACCGCTGCCGAAACTTAAGATAAAGTCGGCATTTTCGAGATCGAATCCGGCCATGGAGCGGGTGCCCTGGGTCAGGTACAGTGCCAGTTCATAGGAATCCCAGATTGATGGCGTTCGCCAAAAATTGGACGAACCGTAAACGCTTAAAAACCGGTTGATAAGCGTTGCAACCGTACCCCGATCGGACCCGGCCACAAAGGCCACTTTGTGAGCCGATCCACTGGCGCGCAGTTCTTTAAGTTTGGCCGCTATTTCAGTAATGGCTTCTTCCCAGGATATTTTTTGCCAGCGGCCATTGACCTTTTTCCGGGGCGTCCGGATGCGTGTCGGGCCATACAGCAATTGTGCCCCGGCGAGTCCCAGGATACACAGTCCGCCATCATTTACAGGGTGTCCTTTGAGCCCCTCTATTTTAATCACCCGTTCACCCGCTTTTCTAACCGAGATTCCGCAGCCGCCCGGACACAGCGTGCAGGCGGAGTTGACCGTGCTGATTTCGCCCCTTTCCGGAACCGGTGTCCAGGGCCAATTCTGACTCCAGATTGCAAAGTCATCGGTGACTTTCCAGGGCAGGGGTGACAACGCTGTCCCGGCGGCACCGCCAAGAACGAGTGCTAAAAAACTTCTTCTGTCTACTTTCATTTAATTTTCCCCGTAAAGGCAACCCGGACAAGCCGGAATTGACTATTGAATATTCAATCGGAAATATTCAATTATTTGTGACAGACAAAACAGCCGCCCCGGTGGGTCTGCACGCTGTTTTGGTTTACGTTTTCTTTCACATGGCACTCCGAGCAGTCATTCATTTTCATGCGATCCCATGAATTGCGCTTAATTCCGGCGATATTCCTGCCCCAGATATCCCGGCTGTAACCGGAAATGCGGTTTTCTTCATAGGCTTTTAAGCTCTCTGATTCGCCAATATTTCCGTGGCAGGTGACACAGTCCATTTGCGCCATTTTTACATGGGCGACATGTGAAAAAAATACGTTTTGCGGCTGCCGGGAATAGATCAGCCAGGGAACCTCCCGCTCCTTGGCAACATATTCGTTTACGAATTTTTCTTCCTCAGGATCCTCACCGTTGACCTCTTCATGACAATCGATGCACTGGGCCAGTTTGGGGACCCCGGAATAAGTGCCGTCTTCTCTGAAAAAATGGCAGCTTTCACAGCCATCTTCAACCTCTTCATTGTGCAGGACATGGTTGAAGGCAACGGGTTGCTTTTTCTGGGAGTAAAGAAGCTGAGGGAAAATTACCCATCCAACAATGAGACTGGCAATCAACCCGATAATGAAAAACAGAATAATCGGTCCGCCGGCGCCCCCTTCAGCGCCGTGGCTGGATCCTTCTGTTTCAGAGGAAGGGGTTATCGGTTCCTGATCCGCGACCTCGGCTGAAACCTCATTGGCTTTCTCATCAGTGCTCATGGAAACTCCGTTTAATTAAAGTTGCTATTATATTTGCGAGCCCGATCCCTTTGCGTTAACGCACTTTAAAAAAAATCTTTAAAACCAAAAAATTGAAAAACACAATATTTTCAAAATATTGCGATCGTTCTGTAATCATAAGCGCCCCAAATAAGCCTGCGGTGGTGTACCTTATCGATTTGGTTTTTGTCAAGATAAAATCATTGGCCCAGGGTCCCGTAACTGTGCAGGCCGGGCAGCAGGTTGACTCCGAAATAGGTAAATAAAACCGCGGCAAATCCCACAAGCGACAGATAGGCAATGCGCCTGCCGTGCCAGCCGCGCATCATCCGCGCATGCAGCAATGTCGCGTAAATAAACCAGGTGATCAAAGACCATGTTTCTTTGGGGTCCCAGCCCCAATATCGTCCCCAGGCGGAATTGGCCCAGACCGCGCCGCTGATGATGCCAATGGATAAAAACAAGAAACCAAACAGCGTCATCTGGTAGCCGAGTTCATCCAATATAACGCCTTCCGGAAACATGACCAGCATTCGTTTTTTGAAGTCTTCGGGCATGCGGCGGGCGAGAAAAACGCCGATGTAAAAAACGAAGCAGATCGGCAGCGCAATGATGATCGACATGGCCCAGTTCCCCACCAGAAGCACCCGGCTAAACAGCAACACGAAGATAAACAATGTCAGCGGCTTGGCAAAATCCAGCCAGCCGGCCTGTTCCTCGTCCCGTCCCTGTTTCATCAGATACATCGCGCTGATGCCGAAAGCCGTGGCAAAAGCCGCATAACCGATAAAGCAGGTAATGACATGTGCGATCAGCCAGTTGCTCTTTAAGGCCGGAATGAGGGGCTGGATTTCGTTGGTGATGCCGGTTTTCAATGAGGCATAGGCCATTGCCAGAAAGGCAATCGGCATCACAAACGCACCGATAATGCGATTGTCGGCCTTGCGCTCGATGATCAGGTAAATCAAGGCAATTGTCCATGCAAAAAAGACCAGCGATTCGTATAAGTTGGAAAATGGTGCATGCCCGATACCCAAATTATAGGATTCCATCCATCGCATTATAATGCCGGCGGTGTTGCCGACCCATCCGATCAGGGCCACCCAGGTTGCCAGCTGACCGGCGACCGGTTTTTTAAACACCCAGGCAAAAATGTACAAAAAACCGGCCAGGCCGTATACAAACGTAATGATAGATAAAATAAACGAGCTGTTCATAATTTTCCTCTATTGCCCTAAAATTGCGCCGATATCTTTATTGGGCGGGTAAATACACGGAGGGCGCTATTCATTCGACGTCAGGCCGGCCAGGCGCTCGGATAGTTTTGTGACCTTTTTTCGCATCCCCAGTTTATTTTTATTTGAAGTCCCGGCAACCATAATTCGGCTCTTTTTGCCTTGGCTTAAGACATCGACACAGATTTGTTGATGGGACATAAAAAAAGTAAAATAAATTCCGATGATCATTAGAATAAATCCAACGTACACCACCCAGACGCCGGGATCCTTGCTCACCTGAAGCCCGGTGTAGTAGCGCGGCACAAAATCTGCGATCGCTATAAATACATTGCCTTTGCGCATTTTATCAAAACTCGGGAACTTCAACGGTAGTGTTATCTCAACGGCACTGCCGTTTGGGGGCGTTAAAACCCCGATAAAGGCTTCACCGATATTATGCTCTCGGAATTTGGCCTGTCGCGTAAATTTTTGCAACACGAAAGTTCCCAAATCTTCAGGAATGACGATGGGGGTATTTATCCCGGCCCTTTTGCTGTAGATCATCCCGCTGGCATTGCTGGTCAAATTTAAGATAACTTCATTAGGGGTCAGGCTCCCGTAACTGGCCTGAAAAAAGCTGAGGCCTTCATAGCGCAGGGGATCATTGACAATGATATCTTTTTGAACCACTGCCTTTCCCTGTTTGAGGATGGTTAAGCTGGAACGAAATTCTTTGGGAGCACCGGAATCATAAAACTCGACATTGAAATCATCGCAGCGGATTTCAAAACCCAGCTGCAGTTTTTGATTGCTATTCCTGAGTTGAATGGATTGGGCGCTTTCACCTTCGGCAATGTTGACATAGCCTTCAAAACCAAAAATAGACCCGATCAGCCCGCCGATTAATAAAAGCACAACACTAAAATGAACGACATAGACACCCAGTCGCGTCCAGCGCCCACGTTCGCCGTAGATGGCAAAGCCCTCAGCGGTCTCCTCTATGCGATGGTATCGAAAGCGGCGGGCAATAATAGGCTGATAGAGCGCTTTTAACTGCTCGGCATCACCATCATGATTGTATTCGGCCTTGTTCTTGAGCCGCCGGTAGCGCGCAATGTTAAATCGCGGGTTGCGAACAAAGATAATTTTCCAGGTGGCCTGCAGCCGATCAATTGAACACACCACAATGTTAACCACCAGCAACAGAATCATTGCCCGAAACCACCAGGAATGGTACATATCGAATAACCCCAGCAGCGAAAAGAAGCGGTATAAAAATTCACCGAAGGTCTCAAAATAGGCCCCCGGGGCCTCGTTTTGAGGTATAAGCGTTCCAATGATTGAAGTCGCCGCCAGGGTTAGCAAAAGGACGATGGTTAATTTAACGGAAGCAAACGATTTCCATAATCGATCTATAGCTGAAAGATCTGAAGCGATCTCTTTTGAACCCATGCTGAATCCTTTCCAACAAAATTAAGAACATGTTCATATCAAAAGATATCGAATGAGGCAATAGCCAAAAATTTTTGTTTAATTTCAAAGGCTTCGGTCTATAGCGGTTGTCATAAATATGTTCCGTTTGCCGGATTTCCTAAAAGGAGAAAATGTAATGTGTAACATCCTGAAATTATTACAAACATGACAAACGCTCTAAGCATGACCGACTGGCAATCCATCATCCGAAAACGTGCGGCTGTATTGAAAAGAAGGCACCAACATGCTAGGGTGGCGTTTCGCAAGAATTTACAAAACACGGATTGATTTTAGCATTGTGTTGTTTAAAGAACTCAACCGGGTAAAAATATACCACACGACTTTTGTAACATATTCGGGGGACAGGGCACGAGGGGCGGTGTATTCATCCAAAACAAAATAGTCTTCTGCTGCCGGTACCCCGTGGGATGATCGGCATGCGGAAGACTATTTTGTTAAAGTGATCCAAACTGTTGCTTAACGCTCAAAATTGGTGGTGATGTCGCAAAATAAAACGACAACACACCTATTATTATAAAATGAGGTTGTCACCAACTTCTAATAACCGACGACGAATAACTTTCAATTGAGCATTTGTTGCTCAATTGAGGTATTACTTTTTCACATAGAGGCCACGGGATTTGGCGCGCACCATGCGTTTTTTAGATAGCTTATAAAGCGCGTTGCTAAGCTGGCGGGAATCAAGACGGGTTCTCGTTTTCAATGTGGCAATCGTGGCACCTCTTGGGCTACGTTTAATCACACCGTAAACCTTATCGAGTACCGTTTGACCGCTGGCCGGTGCCGCTTTTTTGCGAACCGCAGCTTTACGGACTATTTTCTTACGTTTGGCGGGCGCCGCCTTTTTTGCGGGTTGCAGTTTATCTACCTGTTTGGTAATTCTCTCAACCTGTTTTGAAAGACTGACAAGCGATTTGGAGATGGTTTCCAGTTGAGTTTGTATTCTCTTCATTCTATTTACCCTCCCTGTTGCAAAAATTTATTCTTGTTATCCAGATTAGTGAAGAGTAAGACAGCATTTACTAAAAGTCAATATCGGAGAAGATAATGAAGATAAGTAATAAAGACTTTCGGATTCACTATGAGACCGCCTTGAATCCTTCTCAACTCAAGGCGGGCACCCATACAGAGGGACCTCTACTCGTTATCGCCGGGGCCGGAAGCGGAAAAACAAGAACCCTGACCTACCGGGCGGCCTATCTTGTAGAAAAGGGCATATCACCGGCCTCTATTCTCCTTTTGACATTTACCCGTAAGGCCTCCCAGGAAATGCTGCGCAGAGCCGCACAACTGCTGGATGACCGTTGCGAAAAAATTGCGGGCGGGACGTTTCACTCCTTTGGCAATGCAATGCTGCGCAGATATGCTTCCCACATCGGTTTGGACCCCGCGTTTGGAATCCTGGATCGCACCGATTCGGAAAGTTTGATCGGCATTCTGCGAAAAGAAATGCAACCGGCAACCCGGCAACGATCGTTTCCAAGAAAGAAAACGCTGGCGAATATTTTCAGCCGGGCGGTCAATAAAGGCCGCTCGATTGAAGAGATTATTGACAACGACTACCCGCATTTCGAATCTCATCTTGAAATTATCAGCCGTCTTCAACAGACTTACAAAATCCGCAAGCAGGAGCACCACTTTCTGGATTACGACGATCTGCTGATTTATTTGCGTCGTCTTTTAGCCGATTATCCCGCGGCGCGTGAGCGCATTTCCGCCAGTTATCAATATATCATGGTGGACGAATATCAGGACACCAATACCATTCAGGCCGAAATATTATATCTATTAACTAATGTGAATAAAAATATCATGGTTGTCGGTGATGATGCCCAAAGTATTTATGCCTTCCGGGGGGCCAATTTCCGAAATATTATCGACTTTCCGAAAATGTTTCCGGAAACCCGAATGGTTTACCTGGAAGAAAATTACCGCAGCATCCAGCCGATATTGACCTTGACCAACGTCATCATCGAACGCGCCAAAGAAAAATTTAGCAAAAATCTGTTTACCCAGCGAACGGGCGGATCAACACCGGTTATCGTTAATGCTGAAGATGAATACAGCCAATCCAGATTTGTGGTTGATCGGATTAAAGATCTTCAGCATCAGGGCGTCGCCTTAAAAGAAATCGCGGTTCTTTTTCGCGCCAGCTTCCATTCGTTTGATCTTGAGATCGAGCTTAGCCGCGAAGGAATCGAATTTGTGAAGATGGGGGGATTTAAATTTGTCGAATCGGCTCATATTAAAGATGTCCTGGCTCACATGCGGGTGATTGCCAATGCCTACGACCGAATAAGCTGGTACCGAATTTTACTTCTCATCGAAAAGGTTGGGCCCAAAACCGCCCAAAGAATTTTTGAGGAAACCCTGAATGAAAAATCAGGTTATAGCGGTCTGCTTTCGGCAAAAATTGGCCGGATCAAAGGGCTTGAACGTCTCAAGCGGCTTATCTCAACCCTGGATACCCATCCGATGAGCATTTCTGAAATGGGAGAAACCATTATTGATTACTACCTTCCGATTTTAAAAAACAGCTATGATGACCACCCCCGCCGGGCCAAAGATCTGGAGCATCTGGTAGAAATAATGGCGCGCTACAAAAGCCTCGACCAATTTCTGACCGATATGGCCCTTGAACCGCCGAATACCAGTTTTGAAAACTCACTGTACGCCGACGCGTCAAATTCGGATCGATTGGTTCTGTCAACGATCCATTCCGCCAAGGGCCTGGAGTGGCACACCGTATTTGTCATTTGGACCCTGGACGGCAGATTCCCCTCGGTGCATTCCTTGCATAAAGAAGCAGAGCTTGAAGAAGAACTAAGATTGATGTATGTCGCCGCCACCCGGGCCAAAGACAACCTGTTTTTCACCTATCCGAGCAATGTATACGATCGCAGTACGGGGTTGATATTGAACCGGCCGTCGCGCTATCTTGACAACATACCCGATGATATCCTCGAAAAACAATTTGAATATCGCTGAAGGTTCGAGAGGAAAAGAGAGAAGTAAAAAGTGCGGTCTTGATCAAACCCGCTGATCAAATGGTTGGGTGCTGCTCATTGTCCCGGCGTTACTCTTTAAAAAATCCCCACCATACAAAAAAACAAAAGCCGACAATAGAGATAATCGCGATTAAATAACCCGACCAGTCAAACGGCCGGGTGGCAAACCCGAGCTTGTCAACGCCGCCGATTTTAGTGTTACAGGATGGACATTTACGGGTTTTCAGGGGTAGATGGGTATAACACTCGGGGCATTTTTTGATCACAAAACCGTAACTGCCAGAGCCGCTGCGAAAATCATTATCGGGCATTTTCCTGCTCCTTTCATTAACGACTTATAGCGGTTGTCATAAATATGTTCCGTTTGCCGGATAGTCTAACAGGCGAAAATGCAAGGTGTAGACCCCTGAAATTATAATCAACATGACAACCGCTATATTACTAGAGCGTTTGCACCCAGCTATACTAGACGTTATTAATAACCCAAAAAAGACCCGGAAAACTGCCTGTATCGGAACGTTATTATGACAAACGCTCTAACTGGCTAACTTTGCCAGAAACCTTCTTCAATAGAAATCTGACTTTCACTCTTTATGCGATTCAGCCAGGCCTCAATGGTTTTAAACGTCTTTTGTTGCAGCAACCGCTCCTTGATGGCTGCCTTTTCTTTTTCAAAACCGTTTGATGCCGGTTCTTGCCGCTGCCGGAAGCGGATTACATAATAGCCTTTTTGACCTTTTATGGGTTCGCCGGGCAGCTGATTATGATCAGAAAGCTTAAAGGCCGTGCGCGCAATTTCAGCTTCGTAGCCGATAGTGGGTATGGAACCGTTGCGTTTGAAAAAGCCCGTTTTTTTGGGTGCTAATTTGAACTTCTGACTGGCGGTGACAAAAGGCTGTCCGTTTTTAAGTTCCGTCAAAAAGGTATTGGCTTCAGCAAGAACTTTGGCATCCTGCTTTTCTTTGATGACATCTTTTTTAACTTTGTCTTCTACGGCCTTGAGCTCCGGAACTTTAGACGGCACCTTATCAACAACTTCCATCAGATAATACCCATCACCGAATTCCTGAACATCACTGATTTCGTTGATCGGCAGGCTAAAAGCAGCCGATGCAAACCGGGCGGCGTTTTTGATTTCTTTGGGAGGACTTTTTTGAGTAAAAAGTTCCGTCGTCAGGATTTTCAAATCGCGCTCTTGAGCGATATTGACAAGATTTTGGCCTTCAAAGGTTGCATCATACACGGCTTCGGCTTCATCATAAGCCAGATTTCTTGAACGCTCCGCTTTCAGAGTTTTTTGAATCTCCTCGCGCGCCTCATCCAAGGTGCGGGTTTTTGCGGGGTTATTTTTTTCAACTTTGATAATATGCCATCCGAAACGGGTGCGGACCGGGTCGCTGATCTCAGCGGCTGCCATGGAAAAGGCCTTGTCCGCAAAAGGTTTCACCATCGCCTCTCTGCGGAAAGTCCCCAGATCTCCCCCTTTCGTTTTCGTCGGGCCCTCTGAGTATTGCCGGGCAAGCGCTGCGAAATCCCGACCTTCTTTGGCCATTTTAAGAACATCTTCGGCTCTTTGGCGTGCACTTTCAACTTCCTCAGGCTTGGCGTTCTGATCGACTTTTATCAGAATGTGCCTTGCATGAACCGTTTTCGGGTTTTTGAATTTTTCAGGATTGCTTTCATAATAATCTCGAATATCCTCCTCTGCAACCGTTACCTTGGCTGCAAAGTTCCCGGGTTTTAAATGAAGGTAGCGAACTTTAATTTCAGGATCGGTTTTATAGGTTTCTTTATGCTGGTCAAAGAAATCCCGAATCTCATCCGCTGTGGGCTCAATATTCTTAAATTGCCCGGGTTCCAGAAGAACATAATCCAGGTCCACTTCCGCATTATTCCATCCATACCATTGCTGGGCTTCTATATCCGATACTTTAATGTTGCCCGTAATAAAGGTTTCAAGTTTATCAATGATCAGTAACTCGCGCTGCTGTTCCTCAAAGGTTTCAGGCGAAAGTTTTGTGCGGCTCAACGTATTCAGATAACGTTGGTTGTCGAACACCCCGGCTGTCTGAAAGGCACTGAAGTTTCTAATCGTTTGGGTAAGCTCTTCATCCGATACCTGGATTTTTAACTTTTCGGCCGCCTGCAGCATAAGGACTCTATCAACAAGTTGGTCCAAAGCGCGCTTTCTCAGCTGCAGTGTCTGGATCAGTTCGTCACTCAAATTATTGCCGAATGACTGCCGCACCTGTTCAACGAGGTTGGAGTAAGTGTGGCGGTAATCATCTAAAGTAACGATGGTCCCATTTACATCGGCAACCCTGCCCGATCTGCGGGATGTGTAACTTCCAACTCCCCAAAACACAAATACAACGACAATGGCGCCTAAGATAATCTTGATCATCCAGGTGCCGGCATGTTTCCGCATTAAACTTAACATTGAATTTTTCTCCGTTCGTGATAATTTTTTTCTTTTTGGGTATGCGCTTGTCCGAGTTAGGTAATAATGCTTAGCGGTTTGTCCTGCTTGTCCATTTTGGTCCCTACCGTCTCAGAGCAATAGGCACATAAATATTCGTATTTATCACCTTCAGGCAATATCAGGAGAAGCCGTTTGCGAACCGGTACAGACTGTTTACATCTCGGGCAGTAAAGTTCGGTGGCGTCAAACTCTTTGAAAACATCCGAGCCGTTTGGCCGACCTGAAAACTGGTCTGTTGGATTCCCAATCCGTTTCATTCAAACCTTCCAATACGCCAGCACTCCAACGCTCCATTACTCCGGCTTTTATCAAACAATGTAATCGTTTTCACTCGCTATGCCAACTGGCCCGGATTTATTTTGGACACCAATTATGTAAGATACTAATAATATTTGTTATTTAAAGTTTTGTCAATAGCTCACAACCGCCTTTTAGCCTTCGGCTCCAGACGATTTTCTAAACGGCTGCAAATGGGAACTGGCAATAATTGAATTAAATATTGACACCCTTGCCGGTTTTTGTTAGGTGCGCCTGTAAAACTTGAAACACCAAAAGGGGCTGTAGCTCAGTTGGGAGAGCGCATGACTGGCAGTCATGAGGTCGTCGGTTCGATCCCGTCCAGCTCCACCATTTTTTTGTCTAAAAACAGTGGTTTATGTGGTCGTTGCCAGTTGCGTTTTTTGAGGAAGGCTTAATTTTTCGGAATTCGTGACAATTCGTGACATAGAATTTGAGGTTGTCAATCCATCGAGCAGTTTGACAGCCTCTTTTTTATGCTCCTGGCTTAAATGAGCATACCGCATTGTTGTCTTGATATTCGAGTGTCCCAACATTTCCTGTAAAGCCTTCAGACCCCCCCCACGCATTACAAAATGGCTTGCAAATGTATGCCTCAGGGTGTGAAAATTGGCATCCAATATACCCGCACGTTTCAATGCTGCGTTATATGCCGTCTTAACATCCTTGATGCGTTTGCCCTGATATATAAAAACGTACTCAGATGTCAACCCCTGTTTTTTGCGGATCGTTTTAAATAACTCTGCCAGCGTGTCATTAATCGGCACCTGTCGCTTTTTCTTGCCCTTGGTCTTATCCAGATAAATCAATCCGTCCCTGATCTGCCCCCATTTTAGGCTTAAGATTTCCTCTTTGCGCATACCGGAATTGATTGCACACTCTAACTCCAACGTATCAAAGGTTTTAAAAGCCATTAAAAAGTTTTGATATCGTCAAAAATGGGGATGATATCACAAGTTTCCCGATTTAGTGATATTCTCAGAGACTGTCGAAAAACCCTAAATCTGTGAATTTGATGCTTGTAAGTTATTGATTTCATTACATACGAAATTGCTAAAATCACCATTATTTGACTTTTTCGACAGTCTCTCAATGTATCAAAAGATTACAATACACTCAGTTGCAGGCAAATAGTACCAACTTTAAACTCTGAGGTATAAGCCTTTTTTCTGCCTCTATAGCCCGCATCTGAAGGTAAGAGTTTGATTAGCAAAGCCACACAGGTTAAAAGCCCTTCCTTGGTTCAATTTCCATTTGATGCAATGTATTTCAATTTTATTTATTTCAAAGAAAAAAACATACCTTTATACCTTTATAACTATCAGGTATTATTATTTATTTTTTTACAAGTTTTAAACTTTTTAATTGACATTTATTCCCTGACCTCGTATTAAATTTTAGTATCGCTGTTGCATCGGACTTGGTTCTCAAATCTCCCGCAAATCATCGAGTAGCTGGTACACATCATTTCTGAGCAGAATCCGACTATTTAATTTTTGGCATCCTTACATTCGGTACCAATCTAAACTAATACTTTCGGGTGGGGGAAAGCATCAAATGGTATCAACTCCTGATTTTCACAAAACCTTGCCTAATATCATTAGATTGTGATTCAGTCGAAGAGAATCTGTGTTGTTGTTCATCAATTAGGCAATTGAGGAACTGTGGAAATTTTTTTGTTGGTCTTTGTGGAACCCGGATTCAATGCACCCCTTTATTGCATATGTCAAAAGGATGATTTTATCTCGTTGAATTTTTCTCCGATGGACCGAGTTGGTAAAAACCTGAAAACCACTGATCGGGGAGGCTAATCAAATGAAAAGCGCAAAATTGTTCTTAATATTAATTAGTTTGATTTTCGTGAGCTGTGCTAATACCCCCTATGTTCCAACAGATGTCTATTTAGCTAATGAGGGATATGCAGAATATTTAAGAAATAATTATGAGTTAGCAGAGACAAACTTTCTTGTAGCATTGGATATTAATCCAAATAATCCTTACGCCCTGCTAAATATGGGGGCATTATACCAAGATACCGGTCGAACCGTTCAGGCGATTCAAATGTACGAGAAGGTAGTCGAGTTGAACCCAGAAGAGGTTGCTGTCCAAAGCAACAAGGAAGAATTTGCTGGTATAACCCTGGTCGAGATCGTAAAAGTGAATCTGAGCAGTTTGCGAGTCGGCATTTTAGACAAAGATTCTATGATAAATCCCATTGAATTGGAAGAATTCGTCAGCATTGATACGGCCATTTATGCATCCGCTTCGTATATTGATGGGGAACAAGCATCCAATTCCTTAGCCAATAGTGGTGGCCCTTCTAGTGGCGGAGGCCCTGGTGATGGAGGCCCTGGTGGTGGCACGGTGGCCCTGGTGGCGGAGGCCCTGGTGGTGGAAACGGTGGCGGTAACGAAACGGTGGCGGTAACGGCGGTGGAAACGGTGGTGGAAACGGTGGCGGAAACGGTGGTGGAAACGGTGGCGGTAATAAATAGAATCTGATGATTGAGTTTTAAAAAGTAAAAGCAAAGTCAGTACTTAAAAAGGTGAATCCGAGCCTATGGATTTGCCCTTTTTATTGCCTTAAAGCCGCATATGTCGGGACCCTGATTTGACACTGAAACCGAAGATGCGATAAATTGCATATATCCATATTGTATCTGTAATTTTTTCATTTAGCGTGATAGTTGGTAGTTTCTCATCACAAATTGATTGAATGCTGAGAAAGCGGTAAGATATGTTCGGAGAACCAACAAAATGCATAGAGTCTGATGCTTATGGGCAATAAAATATATCATCTGGCTCTAATTATTTTTTATTGTATATGGTCTCTTTGGGCAGTAATGTCACTGTCTGGCTGTAATCAAACCTCAAAGAATATCTCCAGCAAGTACCTCAATGAGCGGTAAGGTCATTTTATTATGGAAAAAGATTCCAGGTGCTACCTCATATAACATCTATATGTCTGAGTCACCAGGAGTCACTAAACTCAGTGGTTCTAAAATCCCTAACGTTACGTTAAGAACTTTTACAATCACTCAATTAGAACTCGGCAAAACTTATTATTTTGTCGTAACTGTGGTCAATGGGTCAGGAGAGAGCAAAGAATCGAAGGAATTATCATATACTGCAGTTGCGGATAAAACTCGGGCTTATTCATTGGAAAAGATCTTTTTGACAAATCAATACAAGATCAAAAATCCAACACCGCTGAAACAAGACAAGAAATTAAAGCTACACCAGAGAGAACCAAAACAGAGGCTGAGAGACCACCGCTGGAAAATGAAGCGCTGAGTGAAAAAATTGCTGGTGATGAAAAATCTTCAAGTGATTTGGCCAAAGAAAATCTTCAGTCAGCCAAAAAAAGAGTGGCTGAACCTGTAAATATCGAGGAAGATCTTACTGAAAATTCGGAGCCGGCAACCGTTCATACCGAAACCGGCACTGATCCTGTCTTGCAGGTACTGGAAGAGAAGCGTTTAAAAGCCGCTCAAATGCTCGCTGATTCTGCCTTCTATATTTTTTTCGAGCAAAATTCAAATGAACTTTCACCAAAAGCCATAAAAAAACTGGATCGGATTTATGAAATTCTGTCAAATAACTCAGCCGCCAAGTTGACGCTCAATGGCTATTCGGATTCTATCGGTGCTTCTTCTTATAACCAAATGGTCTCTGAGATCAGGGCCAATTCAGTTAAGAGCTATCTATCGGGTAAGGGGATTAAACCTTCCCGAATGATGGCTTTGGGTCATGGGGCCCAAAAATTTATAGCCAGCAATAAAAGTGCAGAAGGAAGACGCTTAAATCGACGAGTTGAAATTGAACTCATTATTCCTTGAAACAAACCATTCTATTCCTTACATGTCTGATAAAACTAAACACCATCAAAAGCTACCGCGAAGCGGTTTCGTCCATCTCCAACGTATCAGTAGTTTTGAACCCCCAAAATACTTGTGATACTCATTTTATATCACAAGATTTGGAAGGGCCATTTTTCGGTTAGGCTTCCTACCTGCCATAGCAGGACACGGTGTTGCATTACCCCAGAATGGAGCCATAGGTCTTCCGTGATTTAGCCCCAATTCCGGCCGGGGCTTCACCCGCCGCCCTCTCGGGTATTTGAATGCCAAAGAACGCTATTCTTTATTTCTGTTAAAAGGTTAAGGGTTTTACGGTATATAATTTGCAATATCGTAATCTATTTTAACTTTCGGCCTGTCTTCAAATCCGTAGTCACTGCAATAAACTTTCAATGCTGAAACCGCATAGCCTAAAGCCGCCACCAAAGGATGATGCCCGGCCCTTGCCTCACTGATTTCGCTCTGGGGTGTTGCTTGCAAAGCCGCATGTATGTTGCTGCTCTCACCCAGCACAAGCCGCTTGCCACCGGAACTTAAAAGGTTAATCAGCAAATGGACATGGTAAGAAATATTATCCGTGTCCGCATTGGGCGCTTGATTTAAATGCAGTTCTGCGCTTTGTCTCTCACGCGCTAAGGCATTGCGCGTGCTCATGTACCTGAGAAAATGTTGGTCATTGTAAGAGTAAACTTCTTCGGATTTGAAATTTTCCCTGCTGTCAACAGCTCTTAAAATCAAAGTTTCAGGCTGTGAGCTCTGGAACTCATCTAATAAATAAATTCCTGCCGGCGGCCGCCAGCTGTACTCAAGCCCACAAACCACAACAGCGCCCTCAGCGGGCCCGGGTGAGACAAAGCCGCCGACAATTTTTCTGTAGTGGCGCTCAGTTTTGGGGTCATAAGGCCAGTGCTGCATTTTTTTTGTGCCTGGATCTGGGAATTTTCTGTATTCAAACATAGTTAATTTCCTCCTGTTTTAAGTTAAGTCACAACCGGCAAAGGCTGAGTCCTGCAAGCTGGTTAAAAGATGCGCACAGCCGGCAACCGCATTGGCAAGGTCATCTGAACCTTTTGGCGGATGATCCACAGAGTCCCGGCCGGATCTGCCGGTCTTGCGCTCTAAGTTTAAAAGCTCATTGATTAAATTTTTATCTTTGGGAATTAGGATCTGATGCGTGTTTATAAGCGGTTCGAGTTCAAGATAAAGTTTGCTTTTATTCAGTTCTGACTGTGAATAAATAATTGACTCTTTCTTAAAACTTTCTTCCACCCAGGCGGCGCTATATCGATCCCCAGTAACTCGTGTGATTCTGTAACGCCGAAGTATCTGAGCCATCTCTTTAACCACCTCTGAAGGGTTAAAAGGGGCAGGGGAAGCCCTTACCAAATCGGTGACATACTTCTGATTTTCAAAATTGAAATGACCAATTGCTAAAGTGAAGCTGTCATTTCTTCCACCGCTCGGGTCGGTAAAGGCTTGATAGACCTGATATTGCTGTGGTGATAGTGGACCAGGCAATACGGCTGCTGCTTTCACAAGATCTGGGTCAAGAAAGCCTTCTATGTCAGAACGCCACGATGCCATCCATTCAGATTCAGCAGAGCTGCGGTCTTTTTGCATTTCCGCGTCAATTAGTTCTTGCGAAATCGTTTCATTCATAACCCTGGTAGGTGCGCGCCATACCAAAACATTTTTATCAGGCTTGCTCCAGTAGCGTTCCCAATGGGAATAGAGAATCCCGCTGCGACTGTATGGTGAACTGATGGCAATCAATTTACTGGCATCCTGAAAGGTGGCAAGACCGGGACGCACAGCCGCCAGAATCTCGGAATCTGGTTTGTATCCTTCAGTAAACCAAAAAGCGCATTCATCGAATATCACCGCTGCCACACTGCGGCCTCTGATTGACCGAAAGCTGCACGACATAACTTCAATTGAAACAGAGTTGTTAAGATGGATAGCCTCTCTGTAATCCTGGTCGACATACTGACCAAATACGGGGTTAGTTTCAAAAATACCCCTGACATAATCCAGAATAAGTTTTGCCTGCGCCCTATCTGCTGCGATTACCTGAATAACAGCTCGCTCGCCGGGGCTTAGATACTTTTGGAAGTCATAAAAAAGTGCCAGATACACAGCTATCACCGCCGCCATGTGAGACTTACCGCCACGCCTGCCACAGATGCACCACAGCTCTTTAAATTCCTTTTGGGGAACGTCCGACCTGCCGGTGTATTTAAAATAAACCTCCAGTTCTTCCTTGGTCATCTCTATGGCAAAGAATGCCTTCAATAACACCAGCCAGTTTTTCCAAGTGTTCAGGTCTTTAAAAACGGGCTTGAAAAACCGTTTGTCTTTTATGGCTTCAACTATGTTCATTTGCTGCCCTCAATAATCTCACTGATTGGCTTTAATCGCTTCTTGGTGGCCGACTTCCCGCTGAGATGATAAAACTCACGGATCAAACGCATTGAAAGATCTGCAATTTTAGCAAAGTCTTTCGTTATGGTTTCATTCGCCCGGTCATTCTTCAATGTGCTTTCCTGCGTGTCTAGCTTATCTCGGATGTCCTGCAGCGTTCTTAAAGGCACTTCCAGCATGGCCAAAAGAGTCTCCTGGCCTGCATTGGGTTCGCCGATGTCATCAGCATAGGTTTTTACAAGATCCAAATACTTACGATAGCGAGTTGTCCGAGCGTCACTGTATCGAGTTGCTACTGTTGAATGTGTTGCCGGTTTATTTCCGGTTCGTTCTGTCATGGTTTTTTGTTCATTATCCTTAAATGCGTCCGATTAGACTCCGAACGGTTAAAAGCCCGAAATAAAACTCCCCAAGGCACCTTAAAGGCCTGTCAGGAAGTTTTTATACGGGTAGTACTGATACAGAGGACAGGATTTTCCCAGACAATCCTTTTTGCCATCTTCGTATCCACCCATGCACTCATAACAATGAGCCAAGATTGCCTCTTTGCGAGTAAGTCGATTGCCATCCATAAACTTCTTGTATTCCTTGCCGCCTTGAAATTTCCTGATGGAAAGTGACATTTTCACTCCTATCAAAATAGAAACGGGACAAATGTAGGTGATGTAGGCACCTACATTGCCCCGTCTCCAATATGCCTCCGGGTAGCTAATCCAGTGGCAAGTTTAGTTTAAGTTCTAACTAACAATTCCCGATATTTATAATGGACCAACCATGATAACTAACCCCTATGCTCATGGTTATTATGTCCCAGGGTGACTCCCTACCGCTTAAAGGAGTCACCTTATTTCTCTTTTCTTCTGAATGTAATGGTAAAAATACTCCACATCGCAATTATCTTTTGGATCATTGTCCTTATCGGATACCTCTTTTATCAGGCCTTGAAAATTTTGCGTTCATAATGATTATAAATTTCAGTTACTTATAAATTTCATGTTGTGATTTTTTTTCATTGTGATAAAATTTAATTAATAGTGGGAGAGCAGAAACCTCGTCCCACAAAACCATTATCGAGGCGGTCAAAAACGGAGGGGCCGCCTTTTTTTAGGTTCAATTTAATTTTGTAGTTACCGATATTTCTACATGAGGATGGATGCCACATGGGAAAACGAAAAATGTATAACACCACCCTGGATGCTGATTTAACCAAGGAAATCAGAATCCTAGCCGCACAACTGGATAAACGCCAAAATGAACTTCTTGAAGAAGCCATCCAGGACGTGCTGACAAAATACAAAAGCCAAGATATACAAGAACCTCCCTTAGACGCATCCGTTGGATAAGTAATTTGTAAAAGCCATCCACTTTTTAAGCGATAATCCTCAAAACAAATATCCATTTATTCTATATCTCCGTAACTATTTTTATTTATAGAAATATAACTATTTAACGATATTTATAGTTAAATGAATCCCACATAACTATATTTATAGCTAAAAATATATATAGACGGACAAAATCTATCTGTGACCCATATGTCTGACCGTTTTTCAAAATTGGCTATTGCGGCGGTTAGCTCTTATGGTTGTATTATTATATGTTCATGTCGCCGTGCGATTTCACCCCCCTACCCATCCGCATATGAAAAAGGATTGCTTAGAATTTCATTTAATTATTTTTTTTTATTCCCACATGACATCCTTATAATTTACGTTCAGCCATCCATGCGGCAGGTATTGCCATTACTGTTACACTCGAGCAGTCAGAAAGCTGGTGCTGCTTCACAGCTGCACGCATGGCCTGGTTGTATTCATCATCATAATAATAGACCGTTAAGATAAGCCGACCTGATTCGTTGCGTTCGAGCCTTGAATTAACTCTGTGTATGTCATTTTGTGTCATTTTCTCGCTGTAAAGCCTTGATAACCGTGACCCCTTCTGATGGTCAATCAGGTGCTTGTGTAATAATTCTCGATGAATTTGACCACATCTGCATGCTTAAATCGGATCATGGACCGGGGCTTTTCTGTACCCATGCCCATCATGGGGAACACCACAGCCGGTAAGTGGCCGCGCTCATAAAGCTTGTACACATAAGCCAGGCTGCACCTGAGTATGGTCTTAGCTTCTTTGGGTGTTATGAGTTCATCCACCTTTTGAGTTCCATACAGAGTTATCGTTTTGCATAGTTTATTTTGAAATGCCGTGCGCTTGGATTTGTTTTCTAAATTTCCTGATTACAAAACTCGCAGCACCTTTCTATTGTTTTATTCCACCAAAGCGGGGCTAATAATGAGACGAGAAGAGAAAACTTTGAATTAGGAAAAGTTTTCTTCTCTCTTATAGAGCCACAATTATCCATAATTCCTTAATAATGATTTCAGGTACTTACGGAGACAATAATTATGGATTTTCCACAATACAGATTCCATAATTCCCCTTTTGCTCTTTTTGCAGTGTTTTCAGTATGATAAATTAAGGAATTCAGGATTTTTCCACAATTATCCACAATTATCAGATTCCATAATTATTTATTCTTTTCCCGTCACTTTGAGCGCTATTTTAGGTGCTCCTGCCCCTTTGGATACCGCTTCTTTTTCGTGGAGGATCCCTTCTTCCAGCAGCATGTCAACCGCATTATCCATATCTATTACCCGTCTAAAGCCCTCGAACTTGTTTTTCATTTCCTCTACTATGTGTTTACATTTGGGGCTTTTCTTTAGTTGATTTCTGGAATAGTCTTCCGCATCTTTATTGAGTAGAAATAGAAGATGTTCCTTTAATCCTTCAATTCTTTCCGTATTCGGATTGACCGGGTAAAGCCGACCGTTTTCATCGAATTTCAGATATGCATCACCGGCTGAGAGCGGGCCGATATTGATTTTATTTTTAGCGATTTTGATATAACTGGAATAATCGTCAATTCCATATTTCGCCGCTTCTTTTCGTTCCATCGGTACCATACCCATATTGGTCCTACAGGCATCAATTAGCGCACCGCCACCTCTGCCCATCCATTGAGTAATTTCTTTGGTACCTTTAGGGACATGATGAGAAAACCAGATAGCCAGATTATATTTTTCGGTTAGAACCTCAAGGCAGCGCACCCATGCTGTGTTGTGGTCGTTATTGTTTTCTTCAAGCCCATAAAGCCTTGATTTAGGATCCAACAGCAGAAGTTCAAGGCCGGGGTGATTGGTAATAGTGTGATCCAGCCAGTGCCACCAGATTGATTCAGTAGGATTGCCGTTTTTTAGTTCCATCAGCGGGCCGACTGTTCCTTTTATAGAGTGCGCAAAAAGATTATCAGGGAATTGACCATTGCAGGCATCCCATAATCGCCGGTCCAGTTCATCCCGGGTTTCTTCTGCGCATAAAAACAGGGTCTTTAAGGGTCTGGGCGCTGAAAAATAACCATACTCCCCGCCTGAAGCTGTCATGACGGCTATCCGTGTAAATAGCATGGTTTTACCTGTTCCACCGGCTGCAAGCAGGCTGCCGACAACTTTGGGAATAAACAGTGTCCCGCCTTTAAATTGAATAATTGGCTCCGGGTCCGGAGGCCTTTCCGTGACAACACCAGCAAGCCGTGTTTGTTCAGGGGTTAGTGGCTGAAAGGAAAATTCAACTTTATCTTTTCCGGGTTCTTGGTACTCCCGCTGAAAATCGATGTCATCTTCAGGTATTAAATGCTTCACTTTTTCGTAGTCAAATGGCTCTGTTAATTCGCCCATTTTCAAAATCTCTCAACCACTGCCGGTAATCAAAATCCGGTTTAAACAGTGGTTTTCTGTTGATTAATTTTAACCCCTTTAGTGCATCCATAACCGCTTTAGCGTCTTGCCGGTCGCTATCAAACAAAATATCCCAGCAATGCTCAAGATAGGGCAATCTGTGAAAAAGCTCTGCTGCTGATTCCATATCTTCAGTCGTTTCAATATTGGCAATCAGTTTGCGAATCCTTCTTATCTCGACAGCCAGGGTGTATAATAAATCCCGCCTGCGCTGCTCGGACGCCTGTTTTTCTTTCCTTTTGCGCTCGGCCCCTGCAATCCGCTTGCGCATATCCGCTGTCATAGGTCCCGGTTGAATCCCTGCGCGCTGTAGTGCCTCTTTGAAGGTCAGACCATGCAATTCTTGCAAAAAATCGACACCATCGCCATACCATCCACAACCGAAACACTTGGCATGACCGTCAGAATAGATACAAAAGCTTGCTGTCTTTTCATTGTGGTTAGGACAGCAGGCAAAGTATTTACTGCCCTTTTTGGTCACCTCAATGCCCTCAGATTCTAGCAGGGCAGGCAAATCGATGTTTTTTATTTGCTGGGTTAGTGTCGTCATACCTGTAATCGGTTTTTTTTCATCTGAGTCCGTTTACTTTCCCTCCTTCAAAAAAGCGATCTGTCATCTCCCTGCACCGGATCAGCCGTCGCCGGTGCCAGTTTGTCGATTTCTGATAATGCCCAATCCTGAAACTTATGCCAGCGGACTTTTTCCTCGATATAAACTATCTTCGCATAACCGGTGGTACCGTCGTCTTTTTTAAAAGCTGTGGCTGGTGGATTCACCCAGCGGTCGCCGTCTTTGGAACGGACCGACCAGCCTTTGATTTTCATGCCGTCAATTTCAACGGCGAATAGGCCCTGTAGGGTGTTTTTCTGTTTCTTTTCAAAATCAGTTATTTCCCAACTCATTTTCTTGTTGTCCTTCGTTTTTCTCCCCTCGGTTACTTAGTTCTATCACCCTCTCTTTGATGCCCAATTCTCCACACAGGGCTTCAATCTGATCGTTTTTAACAAGCTGGATTAGTTCTTCGATTTTAGCTTGAATCTCAGGTTTCATGTTCTCCACCCCGTTGAGCATATTTAGGGTATGGACGTAGGTCCGGCTAATAAATTGAGCGACAGCACCTACGGTTACATTGAGATCCCTGAATTGTTGCCTGTAAGGGGTGGGTTCGGGACGGATCTTGCCCCATTTGTGAATTAAAGGCATAATACCTCCTTTTTTGGCCGCAGGCTTGACATCCGGAGATATTATGATAATGATGGGCTAGGTTGCAGCGTCCAAACTCAACCTAAGAAGCCGTGGGTGGCTCTCCTGAGTCGTGTGCGGCTTTTTTATTCTGATTTATAAATTATTTTCTTGGTTACCACTCCAAAGCAATGTGTAATCATCAAACCGGTTTTCGCAAGTACTTTAAAAGCTGCTTTATATTTATCTGGTAAAAAAAATACACGCTTTTGAATCAAGTGTAAAGTATTCCGGTACAATTTGAACGTTTATTTCAGGCTCAACCTCTTTGTATACTCGAATAGGGACATTATACGACCCAATCGCCTTGATGGGTTCTTTTAGCAGAACCATTGCTTTGTGGTAAAAAGTAAACTGATTCCACAGTACTTAGTTATCTCATCCATTATCTTAAAAGTCAACATGTATTTACTATTATTTCAGCTACTTATGATCTACTGATTCTTGATATCAGTTGCTCATAATCTCTTAATCTCTCGTATTAATTTCCAATTGAATCATTTGTTCATTTTTAATCAGTTGCTCAATGTTTCATATTGTGCAGCTATCATCCATAAAAAAAACCCAGGCCATGAAGACCAGGGTTTTAATTTAAATATCACAACATTTTAAAGGGGTTCAAAAGTGTGGATATGTTGGAGGTATATGCAATTTTGAAAACGCACCTTCTTTGCCGATTCACAGCAGATATTTAAAATCCCGAGTAATTGATAGCTTAACTCTATGATTTGGGATAGACTTATATGTTGTTTAGGTTAATATCAAAGCTGTATGGGCATTTTTATGATTTCACTCCACTGGTGAGAATGGGTAAATCCCGTAATCGGGAACTCCGAGGTATTCGTCATTCTTTTCGGGAGTTCCCTCTGGATTGCGATAAACAGGCCAGCAGTCCTTTAAGCCCTCATAAAGTTTGTCCCACTGATCGCAGAGCATATCGTCCTCGATCCAACTCTTGCCGGTGTCAGAGCCGTCGCCACCACGAATTGTAGCTTTCCCGTCCTTGGTACGTTCGACCCACCATTGCTTTCCAGTCATAAAAGCGATTCCAGTCACCTTATGCCCGAAGAACAATTTCCTGATTTCCTTTCCGGTCAGCTTGTGCTCCATGGATATCTTATAAAACCCAGAGGGTTCTCCCGGTATACCTGCCTTAAGCCAATACTCGGCCACACGCTCCGCAACTTGGAGATCCTTAGTGGGAAACATGTACATAACAAATCTCAAGTTTTTCATCGTGGCCGGCCACCCTTCGGTAACTTTGTCGAGCGCAGCCCGGGCCTCTTGGACGCGGCCGGCGTGAGCATAGGCGATCAAAAGAGCTCGTAAAACATACTTGCCTTTAGGGTTGTACTCAATAGCCCTTTCTAAGAAAGCTATAGCTTCTTCCCATCTTCCTCTAGCGACCTCGACCAGGCCGCGTAAGTATGCTATTCAATGCACGCAACCAGGATCGGCCCTACCCATCCTCTTAGTAAAATCAACGGCGTCATCCAATCTACCGGCAAACAACGATACAAAGCCCATGGTCTGGTTGCTTTTGGCATTGTTGGGATCGATGGCCACGGCTCGCATGGCATGATCGATGGCCTTTTCGTGCTGACGCTGAAACAAATACATCCAAGCAGCATTCCGGTGAGCGATGCTTGTAGGATTCTTCGGGGCTTTTTGGAGGTAATTAACCCTCCGTACGCGTGCGAGTCGATACGATATACCCAGTTTCCTTTGAAATCCCATATAAGTTCCATACCAATATGTTTCCGCTAGCGCAGCATAAGCCCGACCATAGTTGGGATCCAATTCGATGGCCTTCTCAAACCATGGAACCGCCTTGGCATAACGGTCGGGGTCCATGCGTAAAGTAAGGTCAGAGCCTTTCAAGAAAGCGTCGTAAGCTTCAATGTTATTCGTCTCTTTTTGGGCGAGGAGTTCTTGTTCATTTTCTGTCAATTTCAGTGCCAGGGATGTAACGATCTTCTGGGTGATTTTATCTTGAAGGGCAAAGATGTCGTGGGTGTTACCGTCGTAGCGCTCTGCCCAGAGATGATGCCCGGTGGTGGAATCGATTAGCTGCGCGTTGATTCGCACACGGTTCTCTGCCTTGCGGACGCTCCCTTCAAGCACGTATCGTACACCAAGCTCCTCTGCAATTTGCTTAGTTTTTACAGACTTTCCTTTGTAGGTGAACGATGAGTTACGGGAGATGACTAAGAGACCAGGGATTTTTGACAGATCGGTAATCACATCTTCGCTCATTCCGTCACTAAAATATTCCTGTTTTGGATCTTCACTCATGTTTTCAAAGGCCAGCACGGCAATGGAAGGTTTATCAGGCAAGGGAAACGCCATCTTC
>PVMK01123505.1_pt1 | contig 26537 bp, 26 predicted proteins | sample 1853481 | NCBI WGS metagenome assembly PVMK01 (sample SAMN08533507, study PRJNA380276) | Marine sediment metagenome, whole genome shotgun sequencing project. | reverse complement strand
TGGGGATATCCGATAGGATATCAACCCAGGGCTGCGCACGCTTCGTCCAAACGTGCGCATCTGGCATTAGGCTAAACGCACTGGCCGATAACTTCTGGCAGTCAATGCAATGGCAAACAACCGTAACGATTGGTTTTTCAGTGACCTTGTAATGGATCAAACCACATTGGCAGCTACCGGTTAAAGGTAAATCCATATGAGTCTCCTGATAGTCGTAATTTAACTAACGATTGGCATCAGCTCACAGTTCCCTGCCTTCCGACTCGGTTATGTCAATAGTTGATTCAGTTTTTCGGCAAGATCGCTATAGTGCACCGATTCCAAAATAAGCAACATCAGATCATGAGCACCGACAAAGATAGCGACGTGATCCCACTGTTCCCCGATAAGGATGAAGTCTCGGCAGTGACAGGTTGGGATCCATATATTTTCTCCATTCTCACCAATAGTCAGAGATCTTATATCGAAGATCGACGCCGCGTGCCCCGGCCGTTGACGGCCGCGCGACGACGGGCTCTTTTGCTTTCCGGCCAACCGCGAACCAAAAAGGGCAGGCGATAACTTCGCCTGGCTGTAATAACTCAGACTTAAATCTTACCGGCGCTGTACGGCGGGTAACGCATAGGTTCACCGACGCCAAACGGTCGTGACCTGTCCAGGCCTTGTCTGCGGCAGACGCTGCGCAGGGAATAAAGCGGACCGCAGGGAGCCATCCCAAGGAAAGAGTCTCCGGCGAACTGCCTCCAACAGTGGCTTTGCGAAGTCCGTTCTTCGTCGTGGTCGGACACTGTCTGTCCGATAAGCACTGAGTTTTCACACCTAGCCAAAGAGAAATGCGCGCCCGAAGGGATTCGAACCCCTGACCTCCGCTCCGGAGGCGGACGCTCTATCCAACTGAGCTACGGGCGCATAGTTAAGCTATCTTCATTGCTCCTTGCTGTGCTCCCTGTCCGGCAGTGCCACGCGCTGCTCACGCTGCCCTCGGCGAGCGTCGGGTCCGGCGCGCCGCTCGTGGCTCACCGGGCTGCTGATTTTAACCTGCCGATATGCCGAGCGCCCATGTTCTGCCGGGCTTCGGGTTGCGAGCAACGCACCAGGCGTCCATTCTTGCAATATGACCCACCAGCCCGAAGCACAGGATGTCTTCCTTGGCGTATTTGACGAAGCCCCACAAACGGGATCTGGCCGCGGGTGAGACGCTCATCAATGCTGGAGCGCCTGCGGACAATGTATTCAATATACTGAGTGGCATGCTGATGGTCAGCCGCACAGGGGGCGATGGGCGACGGCAGGTCTTGAGTTTTCTGGTTCGTGACAATTTCGTGGGCCTTACCGCGACCGACAAATATTTTTTTACCGTCGAAGCTGTAATGCCAACGCGCGTAGCTTGCCGCTCGCGGCGGGCATTCACCGACCGACTGGCGAGCGACCCGGAATCCGAGCGAACTTTTTTGGACATGATGTTCCGCGTATTGGAGGATGCTTTTGACCTGGTCTATAGCCTGGGACAGCGTACGGCAGTCGAGCGCCTGGCTGTGTTTATTCTGTACATACGGCACTGGAATCGGCTCAGTGGAGATATTGGCGACGATCTTGACCCCGCCCTGAACGCAGTCCATCTGCCAATGAATCGTGTGGATATCGCCGATTTTCTTGGTCTGAAAAAGGAGACAGTCAGCCGCAGCTTCCGGCACCTTGAGGACCGCAGACTGGTTCGCCGCGAGGACCATCACCACGTTCATATCCTCGATTTGATGGCGCTGCGCCAAATTGCCAGCATCCGGGACTTCGCCTCACCGAGGCACATAAAATCAGCCCGGCAGAGATAAACTCACTATCCGCTGGCTTTCAGGATTGAACCATTACTTTTATACTTGCGCAGCCTGCAGATGGCGGCAGTCCGCTTGTGGCACAGATTTTAAATTTTTTGTGAGAGAGCTTTTGTATGAGTAGCAGTCCTGACAAACATTTTTTTGATTTGTTCATGATCATTATCGGCATTCTTGTCGGCATTAGCTTCGGCATATTTTTACTCGCACGCTTCGTGGCCGGTACAACGCAGGAAGTATACGTCCTGTTGGATGCGCCGTATCAGGATCAGGTGCTTGATAATATTCGTCCGGTCGGACGCGTGGCCCTGGATGGGGAAGATGTCACCGACACGGTTCAGGTAGCCACCATTGAGCCGGTAGCCGAAGTCCTGTCCGGACCGCAGGTTTATAACCAGGCCTGTGTCGCCTGTCATGGAGCCGGCATAGGAGGGGCTCCAACTGTTGGCCAAACCGCAGACTGGGGTGCGCGCTTTGCCCAAGGTACAAATGTATTACGGGATCACGTGATCAATGGCTATCAGGGTGACGCGGGATATATGCCGCCAAAGGGCGGGCGGATTGATCTGTCCGACGAAGAAATTATATCCGCGATGGATTACATGCTTGAGCAATCGCGCTAGCGAAAAAAATTGCTGCGTATAATTTAATTGCGGACAGCGCCCACCGAAGCCGGCATTAAGCGCCGCCAGTGGCGGCTTCTCGTCAGGATTCTACTCCGGCTTTCTGAACAACATGGTAAACCGGTCTGTATTGCCAGCCACGGTTTTTCGCCCGACCTCATAGCGAAGCTCGTCATCCGGCCGGTAGTGCAAGTCCGAGAAATCGACGAGTTCAAACCCGACATCCTGAATTTCCTTGATTACGAGCACCGGATCCAAACGGCGCCAGTTTTCCGGATTAGCGGGTTCATTGTGCCGACGGGTGTGATCTACGACTCCATAAAATCCCCCGGGCCGGACCGCATCGAAAACCGCCTGATTGATATGTAGTCGGGATGGGGCTGTAAAGTTATGAAGATTGCGAAACGTCAAAACCATGTCGACATTGTCGATCCCCAGTGAAAACTCGCCGAGTTCGAACAAACCCATGATTCCCGCAGGCACGAACTTTACATCCATGGGAAGAATTTTCACCCCACTTAACGCCGGATTTTCTTCCAGCAACGGCGGGATCCGCCGGGTACCAAGACCCACGTAAAGCTCGCCGTTGTCAGCCAATACCGGTGCGAGGATTTTCGTGTACCAGCCTCCGCCGGGAACGAGCTCGACAACACGCATGTCGTCCTCGAGGCCCAGGAACTCCAGCGTCTCGATAGGTGACCGGTTGTCGTCACGATCCTTGTCCTTTTCCGTGCGAATCTCACTCTGCATTGCGGCCTGGATTTTCTTGGCGACCGGGCTCAATGGCGCCGATTCGAATTGTGCGAGTGCCACGGAAAAACAGCTCATCGCGACAGCGCCGACTAACAGCTTACGCATTTCTCTGCTCCTTACGATAGTTCTTGTTCACGCGGGCCAGTGTACGCTATTACAAATGAAAGTAGGCGCCCGACAACGACCAATTGTCCGGCCGTCAATGGCGTTTGCCCGACCGGACATGAATGAATTGCGAACCGCCGTTGAGTGTATTATCGCGACTTTACACGAGCGTCTGATCTGATCGACCGCACCGGACGAGTGGGATTGGAGCGGACGCAACCCCAAGGAGACTGTGTTGCTTAATATAGAACAAAAAGATTCGGTAGCTATTGTCCGCTTTGACCGCGGTGAAAAGCTGAATGCATTCAATCAGGCTTTGATAAGAGAACTCACCGAGACTGCCTATCGCTTTGAATTCGACCAGACAATCAAGGCAATCGTTTTGACCGGCACATCGGACGTTTTTTCGGCGGGAATGGATTTAGGCGACGAGATGTGGAATCTTGCCGACGCTACCGACCTTGAGCGCCGGCAAATGTTCTACGGCGGCGTGCGTTTATGCAACGCCTGGGAAAACATTCCGCAGCTAACCATCGCCGCCATTGAGGGCATGGCAATTGGCGCAGGGGTGGCGCTCGCCCTGGCTTGCGACTGGCGCGTAGCGGCAAATGACAGTTTCCTGTCTGTCCCCGAAGTCAAAGTCGGCATCAATCTTCAATGGGGAGCGCTGCCGCGACTTGTAACGCTGGTAGGTCCGGCACGAGCGAAGCGAATTTGTCTGCTTTGTGAAAGATTTTCGGCCGCACAGGCGCTTGAATGGGGCCTGCTCGATGCGACCAGCGCTTCAGGATCTGCGGTCGAGGAAGCGACGGTACTTGCCAAACAAGTTGCCGAGCGTCCTCCAGCAGCCGTACGGATGGTGAAGGAAGCGGTGAATGCAAGCGCCTATGCCCTGCACCGGGCAACGTCATTCGCCGATGCCGACCAGAGTCAACTCTCAGCGGGATTTAGTGACGCGCAGCAGGCGCGAGCAAAATTTCTATCCAAGGATTAAGAACACGGTGCAGGTATGCAAAAACAAATCACCGGTCGTGAGTCCCCCGAGAAACCAGATGCAAATGCGATTTTCATATTTTCTCCTGTCGATTTTTTTCGCGGTCCTTAATGCTTGCGGTTCAGCCGAGGAACGCGCCGACGCTTACATGGCGCGAGCCCATGCGCAATTCGAGGCGGGCGACTATACAAACGCACGCCTCGAAGCACGAAATGCAGCTCAACTTGAACCGAAGAATGCTGAGGTTCGTTATCTCCTGGCATTGATCGCCGAGCGGGATCAACAATTCCGCATGATGGTTGGGAATTTACGCTTGACGGTTGACCTGGATCCGGACCACCTCGATGCCAGAGTCAAGCTCGGGAACCTTTATTACCTGGCAAAAGCATTCGGGCGAGCCGCCAACGAAGCGGACGCAGCGATGCAAATCGCGCCGCAAGACGCAAATGTTCGCACGCTGCACGCAAAGGTTCTTGCGGAGCAAGGCTACATCGCCGCGGCACTGGATGAGATCGATGTTGCGTTGTCTATTGATCCGAGCAATCTGGACGTCGTTATGGTTAAGACAGGACTTTACCTGACCAATGGCCAGCGGGACCTGGCGCTCCAATTTCTGAATGATGCCATCGAGCGCTTTGACCGTGATACGGGCCGTCGATTGCGACAACTCAAAGTAATCATGCTGGCTGAAGGGCGGCGGACAGAGGAGCTTGAAGAGGAGTTTCGTGCGTTGGTGCAGGATTTTCCCGGCGACGATAGTTTTAGTTTTGGTCTGGCGAGGCTGTATGCGGTACAAGGACGAAAAAGCGACGCGGAAGCCGTTCTGCGGCGCCTGATTGCTCTGGAACCTGAAAACGTCGATGCGCGATTAAGCCTCGCCAGCACCCTGGGGGAGTTGGAAAACCCGCTGGTCGCGGAGTCCGTCCTGCAAGAGTTTGTCGCCGAAAGTCCGAACAACATCCGATTGAAGATGACCTTGGCACAGCTCTACGAGTCGCATGGCAAATTGGACGAAGCGCTCAGCACCTACCAGGCGGTCGCTGCGCTGGACCCCGTATCACCGGCGGGTTATTTTGCTCGTGCACGGCGTGTGGCAATACTGATTGACAAACGTGAATTCGCCCGGGCGCACGCACAAAATGAAGAAATTCTGCGGGATGCACCGACCAATTTCGATGCACTGGCTTATCGTGCCGGACTGAACATGGTCGAGGAAAAATACGATGAAGCGATCGTGGATATGCGTCTGGCGGTGCGCAACAACCAAAAATCGACCCGCGCACTTTACTTGCTGGGTACGGCTTACAGGTTGCGCGGCGACTCGGTGCTGGCCGCGGACACTTACCGCCAGTTACTGAAAATAAAGCCGGACCACCCGTACGGTATTCGTGAGCTGGCAAAGATCCTGGTCACGCAAAATAACCCCGACGAAGCGGCCATGCTTTTGCGCCAGCGACTGTCGGACGACGAGCATGACGCCGAAGCGCGGTCGGGATTGATAGATGCGTTGCTGGCGAAGCCGGATTTTGACGCGGCTGAAGCCGAAGCGCGTCGTCTCGCGGAACTGGAAACGAAAAACGGCCTTGGCGACTACCAACTCGGGCGTGTACTACTGGCACAGGGCAGGTTTGACGAAGCCGAGGCAGCCTACCGGAGGGTCCTTGAAAAGAAACCGGGCTTGCCGCAGGGCATCCAGTATCTGACTAATACGATGGTGGCCGATGGCCGTCCAGACGATGCTGTCGACTATGTCAATTCATACCTTGCGCAAAATCCCGCCAATTCAAGAATTCGATTGATACTCGCAGATCTACTGGTCAGGCAGAACGCAAGGGAAGTGGCAATACAGTTGTATCAGAAAATCCTGGCTGACGATCCGATGTTGGTGGAGGGCTATCTGGGGCTCGGAAGATTACAAAAAGAAGACCCGGAGGCCCAGATCGAACTGTACGAACGCGGCTTACGATTGGTTCCGGGCCAGCCGCAATTGACGGCAAAGCTGGGCCAGGCCTATGAACACGGCGGGCGTATCGACGAGGCTATTTCGATCTATGAAGCGCTGATCGAAGAAAACCCGAATAGCCCGGCGGCCATCAACAACCTGGCTGCACTATTACTCGATTACCGAACAGATGAGGCAAGCTTTCAGCGCGCCCTGTACCTGGTTTCGGATTTTGAAAGCTCGCAGAACCCGGCATTCCTGGACACATTGGGCTGGGCTTATTACCGGCTCGGTGAGCACGAACAGGCAATTTTCTTTCTCGAGAGGGCCGCTTCCAACGCCAGACGGGTTCCCGTCCTTCGCTACCACCTCGGGATGGCCTATCTTGCGGCGAACAACCGTTATGCTGCGCGGCGAGAATTACACGAAGCAATTACGTTATCGAAAACCAAATTCGCGGGATTCGACGAAGCACAAACTGTTCTCGCAAAGCTTCAGGAATCGAGGCAGCAGAAGTGACTTGCGTCGATGGCCAAGGGGCTATGTGATGGCGATTTGCAGCCGTAGATGTTGTTCAGACTGATGTGTTGGTAGTATCAGCGCAAGCGGCATGATGGAGGCCGGGCATTAGTACATGAAGACGCCTGAATCAGTTCTTGAACAAGGCTCCGACTTTGTTAGATGCTTATGTCAAATTAGACTTAAAGTTAGGACCATTTCGATTTTTGTAGTATAGTACGTGCATAACTCAAACCCTAAAGAACGATTAAATAATTATCCTTGGGGGGATAATCTAATGAAAAAAGCCAAGGCTGTGTTGTTTGCATTCGCGTCTGTATTTGTCGATTTTCGTATTCGGTAGCACCAGCGCTTCCGCGTTTTCTTTGCCGGGTATTACGCCGTCCGGCTCGCCGGCATTTACGAACAATGTCCGGGTACATCTGGCGCCGAACGGAATGCTCCGGATCATGGGCCGTGGCAATCAAACATTCAGCCTGGACACCGGGTCCGATACCATGATCGGGACTGGTGGCATGTACACGCTGACCGCCCGCTTTACAGAAACCGGCGAATACATCGCGGATTCAGGCTCTGTCTCTATATATGGCAAGATGGAACAGCTCGGTATATCCCGACCACACACAATGTTGATGAGCGCGGACCTGACCAGCGCCAATCTCGTCGATGACCCGTATCTTTGGGGTTTCAACACAACCAATATTTGGTGCTCTCCTGAGTTACTTCTCGAATGCACGATGAGCGAAAGTGTCTACGTGGTGCTCAGCAATGCCTTCAGCGGCGATTTTGGCCGCAATTTCATGGGCATGGGAATGGCTATAACGACGGTTCCGGTCCCAGCCGCCATCTGGCTGTTCGGTTCCGCGCTGGGCCTGCTGGGCTGGGCCAGGCGGCGCACAATAAGCGCGATAACCTAAGACACACCGCTCTACACGGAAGCGAAAACCACCTGATATCCGCCAATTCTCCAGCCGACGCATTCAAGCGTCGTGCCAGGCGGAATCCGGACCGGCAAATTGCTGGTGCAGCAAGATTCGCCAGGCCCTAATCTCTTAACCAACATTGCCGCGAGAAGCCGATATCTCGCCCGTAGGCATCACTTTGGTCAGCGTCCAGAGGCGCTCAGAATAGTAGCGCGTCGAGTTATCTTACATTCTTTCGAAAACCGCCTAACTTTGGACCAAGATCAAAGGAATCAACGCGCCCCGAAAGCGTCTTTTTCTGTGACGTCTGTCACACTTTTTTCGCACAACTCGATATTTCGTTCAATAGCCCCCAAAACTGCTTTGACCTGGCATGTTTGATGCAACGTATACTGCCAGGGAGCTAGTCAGGCCCCCGGCTTTTAATGCACGAATAAAGACCTTGATGTCATTCAAAGCTCAGCCGGCCACGATCCACGCCAAATGGCGCTCTCTGAGATTACACGTAAGCCGTGGCTTTGAACCAACTCAAAATCGACGGAGCGGCTGCCGTGTTGCAGCGGGGCGCAGCTGAATATAGCGGAAAACTCTGCGGCTGGTCTGATACACCAGAAGACCGGAATGAAAAAGCGGAGACTTATGTAAAATATCTCTTCCATCCCGGTATTTTATATATTATAGTTTCGGACAAAGAAGAAAAAAGCCAAACCGGGCGCGAGCCTGGGACGGAAAGCCACGGGTCTTGCTCTCAGTGTTGAAATCCAGCGCGAAGCAGAGAGTTTAAGGGGAAGATCGCCGGGCTACCCCTTCTTAACGGTCAGAGAAAACTCGGCGCCAGTCATCGCACGGCTGGCTTAAGGATTAAGGGGTATTTAAATGTCCAAGAGAAAATTTCCGCTAACACTGGCTACCATGAGTGCATGCTGATCTACGCCATGTTCAGCAACAGCGCCTATGCACTGAGTTTGCCCGGCATAACACCATCCGGTTCGCCGGCTTTTGGCAATGGCGTCAAAGTCTTCCTGAACCCGCACAACGGCACAATCAAAGCCACGGGGCGAAAGAGTTTTCTGCTTGACACCGGTTCTGGTGTGCTCGACGGCACGTCAGGCACGTATTCGCTTCGGCTCAATTTCGACAAAAAAGACCTCAGCATATTTCTCGGCGGCAGCGTGTCCCTGAAAGGCGCGATCGATGCGCTCGGAATCGGCAGGAATACCTTGCTGATGACGGCCGATATCACCGGATTTAACATCCTGGATGACGAATTTCTTTGGGGATTCAATACAACGAATATTTTCTGTGCGGCTGAATTGTTGCTTAACTGCACGCTGAGCGAAAGCGTCTATATCGAACTGGATAGCGCATTTAGCGGAATGTTTGACCGCAATTTCAGGACCACAGGATTTGCAACCACGACGATTCCGGTTCCCGCTGCCGTGTGGTTGTTTGGCTCTGCACTGGGCCTGCTCGGCTGGGTGCGCAGGCGAACTGCGGCCGCTGTCTAGGGCGAAAAACCCACAGGAATCAGGAGTTATATAGCGCAGTTGGTGGCCTACCCACAATAAACCCCGATTCGCACCGGGAATTATTGACCCCACCAACGGCATTAAAAAGGAGAAGCCCCGACTCGCGCCGGGGCCGTTTCCTCCAAACAAGAATACCGAGGGCTGGAATGAACCCAGTTATAGGGGATCGGTCAGATGAAGAATTTACCAACGACATTTTTACTCGCTATAGCATTGTTTTTCGTCGGCCTTTCCGCGCATGCGTTCACCGTCGATTTGGAGGGTACCAGGGCCACCGGCATTAGCGATCTGGATATTGACGGGACTGCTTACCATGTGACGTTTCAACTTGTACCGGCCAACACAGCGAATACCGTGACTTGTGCCCCAGCCGTGCCCTGCGACTTCTTTTTCGGCGATCCGTCGGCGGCCCAGGCTGCCGTTACGGCAATAGCCGCTGCACTCAACCCTAGCGTTGCAATAACTGTCGGTTCCGCTCCGGGAAAGATCGACTATTTCGTGCCATATGCCACGGGCGGCGGCAATGTTGACGCGGCACAAGGAACATTTGTCGCTGATACGACATGGTTTCTCAGCACTGATGCCAGTCTGGACGCCGATACGGACATTATCGAATATGCAAGATTCGCCGTGGTTCCGATCCCCCCAGCCGCCTGGTTGTTTGGCTCGGCCCTCGCAATTCTGGGCTGGATCAGGCGACGCACAAGTAACGCCTCTCTTACCTGAGAAGAACAGGAAAACATATATGGTCTGAAACTATCAGGAGGCATCCCGGGCCACAGGCCAAATATGTAGCCATTTTGCCAAAGAACCTGCCGGCGATGTCGGCCATCGGTTATGAAAATTAGGGCTTTCGCCCTGCCATATTACGTAGTATATTCCCCGAACAGAATAAAAAGCCAAACCAGGCGCGAGCCTGGGTCGGAAAGCTACGGGTCTTGCTCTCAGTGCGAATGCCGTTAACGGTTATGAGAGTAAAAGGGGAAGATCGCCGGGCCGCCTTTTCTGAATAGATAAAAAGTTGGAGCCCCCGTACGAAAGCTCCACCACAACATTCAGACCGTTAAGGGGTAGGTTAATATGTCATCAACAAAAAGGTTCGCGCTGTCATTGGCAGCTGCCTGCATCGCGCTCGTTGCTTTTCTTGCTAGTACCACCAGCGCCTATGCGCTCTCTCTGCCGGGCATTACACCATCTGGTACGCCGGTGTTTATTAATAGCGTCAAAGTCCGGCTGAATAAAAACGGCGGGTTAAGAGCGTTCAGTAATGGCTCGGGTAAAGACTTTACGTTATTCGATGGTTCTACTACCCGGTCCGGGTTCGGGATCTTCAACCTGAGGACTAACGTAGATGCGGATGGCAACATCTCGGGTGGCACGGTCGAAATCAAAGGTAAGGGGTCAGACTTCGGAATATTTAACGAAATGATCACTCTGATGACCGCGGACCTGACCAGCGCCAACCTGACATCAAGCCAAAGCCTGTGGGGATTTAATACAACGAATATTTGGTGTGCGCCTGAGTTACAACTCAACTGCACGAACAGCGAAAGCGTTTATCTTGTTCTGAACACCCTTTTCTTAGGCGGCTTTGACAGTAGAAAATTCACGAGCAGCGGAACCGCGCACACAACGGTTCCAATACCGGCTGCGGCGTGGCTGTTTGGGTCAGCGCTGGGACTGTTGGGTTGGGTTCGCAGACGGGCTAATAACGCCACTGCCGCCTGATAAAGTCCTTAAAAACAAACACCAAGGGAAAGTATTAAATCCCGCGGATAGCTACTAATTAGGGCTTTACCTACTCTGGAAAAACAATCCCCGCGCGCACTTATCGCATCAGTGTTCGTGGGGCGTTTCCGAAAGGCTCTTCTAAAGCCGTCAGTCGAGTTCGCGCCGACTGGTTGATTCTGCGGAAAACCACGAACCATAAGCTAAGACAATAAATTCTCGTCGAAAGGGGTCGATTGTGAGAAATTTCGTAAGCATTGTGTTGCTTCTTTTTTGTGTCTCTTCACACGCGTTCGTCGTTGACCTGGATCCGAATGACAATACTCAGGCCATTGGCATACGTAATCTTGACATTCAGGGCAGCGCATACGATGTGCTCTTCGAGTACTCGACAGGTCCACATAACACGCCTCAACCAGGTGATATCTTCATCGATGAAGCTGGGGCTATAGCTGCCACAAACGCGATAAACGCCGCCTTAAACAGTGTCAGCACGATCCAAAGTGTCGGCAGTTCGATGGACAATCGATTCCTCGTGCCGTGGGAATTCAACACGAAACCATGCGGGTTCGCAGGGAGACACCGGGACCTGCACCCAAGAGGGCAGGTTATTTGGCGGCAACTGGAATGGTTCTTTCCATGAACTGGATTCCACTGTCGACGCTCCTATTGAAATGGCCAGGTTTTCCGCTGCTGTAGTTCCAATTCCGGCCGCCGCCTGGCTATTCAGTTCCGCGCTTGGAATTCTGGTTTGGGTAAGAAAGCGAAATCTGAACGCCCCGGCGTGATCCCGACTAATATCTCATCACTAACAGAAAGCAACCACCACGGCATGGCTTTTGTGATCTGAATCTGCGGCGATATGTATGGCATCACGCTTTTTTACGGAGTGTCAGCGCCTCCGATGCGTGCGTAACATTGACCCTGTCCGCCTCGGCCAAATCGGCAATGGTGCGCGCGACACGCAACACACTGTCACAAGCCCGCGCCGACATGGAGTACTGTTCGATCGCACGGCGCAGTAATTTTTCACCGGCTATGTCGGGCAAACAGCAACGCCGAATATCTGCCGGCGTCAGCCTTGCATTCAATCTCCCGCAACGCTCATGTTGGCGCGCCGCCGCCGTCAACACCCGGGCTTTAATCATCGCCGTACTTTCGCCGGTGGCTTTCTGTCGCGGCGCCCATTCGAGTCCCCGAGCGGTTCAGTTCCAGCGTAATATCGATGCGGTCCAGGAACGGCCCTGAGATGCGCGATTGATAGCGACGCACCTGATCCGGGGAACAGCGACATTCTTTCGCCGCATCGCCGTTAAAGCCACATGGACAGGGATTCATCGCAGCGATGAGTTGGAAACTGGCCGGAAATACAACAGAATCGTCAGCTCGGGAGATTCTGATCCGTCCCCTCTCGAGGGGCTCACGCAAAGCTTCCAACGTACCCCGCGCAAACTCCGGCAATTCGTCGAGAAACAAGACGCCGTTATGCGCGAGACTGATTTCACCCGGCCGCGGCGGTCTGCCGCCGCCGACCAAAGCGATTGCTGATGCAGTGTGATGGGGGGCACGAAAAGGTCGCTGCTGATAGCCGGCAAGCTGATCGAATCCACGCTTTGAGCCCCTTTGCGACGCGCGGTATTTCAGCGAACGTATCAGAATGGTTTCCACGAGCTGCTGCTCGTTCATCGGCGGTAACAGGCCAGGCAATCGACGCGCCAGCATTGTTTTACCGGTACCCGGCGGTCCGACCAGGAGCATATTATGACCGCCGGCCGCAGCAACCTCGAGTGCCCGTCGCGCCTGAAATTGACCACGGATGTCGGCCATGTCCTCGCCTGGCACCTCGCCCGGAAGCTCAGCAGATTGGAAATCAGCCGGGGCGACCGCCGGCAATTCGGCGGTACCGGCCAGATATCGCACGACCGCGAGTAAATGCTCTGCATGCAAGGTGGCATCGCGGCGCAACAGGGCAACTTCCGCCTGACAGCCGCTGGGCACAATGCAACAGCGCTGGCCAGCCTGCATCAGTGCCGGCAACAAACCATTAACCGGCCGAAGAGCTCCGGAAAAGGCCAGTTCACCGAAAAATTCGTGTTGCTCAAGCCGATCAGTCGGCAATTGCCCCGAAGCCGCCAGAATCCCGATCGCGATTGCCAGATCGAAGCGACTACCTCGTTTGGGTAAATCCGCCGGGGCAAGATTGATGGTTATCTTGCCGCCCGGAAAATCGAAGCCGGATTGCCGAATCGCCGCCCTGACCCGTTCCCCGCTCTCCTTGACAGCCGTTTCGGCAAGACCACCGATAATCAGTCTTGGCAGGCCACCGGATAAATGAACTTCGCAGCTGACCTCCGGCGCCTCCAGCCCCAACTCGGCACGGGTAGCAACCGTCGCCAGTGACATACGTCCGGACCAGGCTAATCCGTATCAGGTTCGGTCAGGCGTTCTTCCAGGCGCTGCAACTCGGCTTCCAGCGCCGTCAACTTTTCACGCGTGCGTTCCAATACCTTTCGTTGCACATCGAATTCCTCTCGGCTAACCAGGTCAAGCCGCTCGAAAGCGCCGGCCAGTAAACCTCGAAAGTTTCGCTCAATGTCCGTCCGCATCGTCGCAAATGAGTTGCCATCGGGTACGGCGCTTGCGAGTTTCTCGGCCAGATCCCTGATGGCTTGATTGTCTATGCCCCGATCTTTGAGAAAGTCCTTGTCCACATTATTCCACCTTAACGGTTCTGAACGGCGCTCTTACCGCCCCGGTCTTTAAGTAGTGCTCCAGCAGTAAGCACTGTTTGTTTATGGGCGCACCATAACGGTGCGTCGCAATCCCTCACCGACAGCCAATCATCCCGTAACTCAATGATTTTTATACACAAGTAGATTCTGGCATGAAACCTGCTTTGCCATCTGGCAGGGGCTTCGAGATCGTGACACCCGGCCTGCAATAACGCAACTGCAAAAATGAGGGCTCATTGTGAAGAAACAATTTATGGCCGCGACGCTACTGACCATCACTTCTTTCGGCACGGTGCACGCGGTCGATATCACCGCGAACGGCGGCGCCGTGACACAGTACATCTTCCGCGGCGTACCACAGAGTGACGGCAAAGCGGCCGCGCAGGGCGGACTCGATATCGAAGCTGCGGGCTTTTATGCCGGCACGTGGTTCTCACAGGTCGACACCGGTGCCAGAACCGCGTCGGGCGATCTTCCCGCCACCGGTCTGGAATATGACCTCTATGCCGGATATGCGATCAACCTCGGTGACTTCTCACTGGGGATCGGTGGGACCGGCTATTTCTACACGGACGACTTCGACGAGACCTATGCCGAACTGAATTTCTATGCCGGCTGGAAATTCATTTCCTTGGAGTACGCGATTGGCGAATACGACTCGTCGCCCGTGGAATCCGACTACGACTTTTTTGCGGGCACGCTGGAATACGCCGGCTTTTACGGCAAGCTCGGCACCTGGGGCAATGATTTCACAGGCGACTATTGGGAAGTCGGGTACGGCAATACACTGTCCGTCGCGGACAAGGATTTGTTCGATTACACGTTCGTCATTATCCGCAGCGACAAAGACCTGTCGTTTAAAGTCGATAGCAACGGCAATCCCACCGAAGACACTTTCTTTTACGCCGGTGTCACGAAGACTTTCGAATTTTTCAGCAACTAGCTAGCCCGCATATTGTACGAGCTCGCGCAACGCACGGTCCGCACCAGCACCTCGAACCCGGAAAAGAACAAGCTGCCAATCAGGAGTCGTAATTCATGAAACTCATAACCGCCATCATCAAGCCATTCAAACTGGATGACGTGCGACAAGCCGTTGCCGACATGGGCATCCAGGGAATCACCGTCACTGAAGTCAAGGGTTTCGGTCGCCAGCGGGGTCATACCGAACTCTATCGTGGCGCCGAGTATGTCGTGGATTTTCTGCCGAAAACCAAGATAGAAATGGCTGTTGCAGATGATATCGCCGAGCAGGTCGTAGAGGCCGTCATCACTACGGCACGAACCGGCAAGATCGGTGACGGCAAAATCTTCGTCACAACGCTGGACGAGATTATTCGAATTCGCACCGGCGAGATCGGTAGTGAGGCCGTGTAAGCCCGCCACGAACTTTCATTAAAAATTTTATCCGCGTCAGGAGGATAACGAAAATGAACGTACTCAGGAGAACTGGTCAGATTAGCGGGTTGCTGGTTTTCAGCCTGTTAGTGATGACCGACACGGCTGTCGCCGACGAATTAAATACCGGTGACACCGCGTGGATGTTAACCGCGACGGCATTGGTGCTGTTTATGACCATCCCGGGATTGTCTCTGTTCTATGCCGGTATGGTCCGCAGCAAGAATGTACTGTCGGTGTTTATGCAGTGCTTTGCAATCACCGGTTTGGTGACTATTTTGTGGGTTGTTGTCGGTTACAGCATTGCATTCGGCGGTGAAGGTCTTTTCTGGGGAGGATTTGGCAAAATTTTTCTGGCGGGTGTCGGCGTAGAAACCCTTTACGGCACTATTCCCGAAACCGTGTTTATGACCTTCCAGATGACCTTCGCCATTATTACCCCGGCACTGATGGTTGGTGCATTTGCCGAACGCATGAAATTCAGCGCCATGCTCTGGTTCATGGCTATCTGGCTGATTGTCGTATATGCGCCCATCTGCCACTGGGTATGGGGCGACGGCGGTTGGCTCGGCGCGCTCGGGGTAATTGATTTTGCCGGCGGCACCGTTGTGCATATCAACGCCGGCATCGCCGGCCTGATTGTTGCCTTGTTACTCGGTAACCGGGACGGTTACAAGATCACCCCGATGCCGCCCAATAATCTGGGCTATACCATTGTTGGAGCGGCCATGTTGTGGGTTGGCTGGTTCGGATTCAATGCCGGTAGCCAATTGGCTGCTGACGGCACCGCGGGTATGGCCATGGCAGTAACACAAATTGCGACGGCCTCTGCAGCCCTCAGCTGGATGTTCAGCGAGTGGATACTACATAAAAAGCCAAGTGTGCTGGGCATCGCCAGCGGCGCGGTGGCCGGGCTGGTGGCGATTACTCCGGCATCCGGTTCGGTCGGGCCGATGGGTGCAATTGCGATCGGCATCGCCGCGGGTGTTATCTGCTTCCTGGCAGCAACGAAGCTCAAAAATGCCCTTGGCTACGACGATTCTCTCGATGTTTTCGGTGTCCATGCAGTCGGGGGGGTTGTCGGCGCGCTACTGACTGGCGCATTCTCTGCCGCGATCTTCGGCGGCAGCGGCATTGATGGCGGCATCGCAAGCCAAATCGGCATCCAGGCAATCGGCATCGTCGCCACGATCACTTACACGGGGGGGCTGACACTGCTTATTCTGAAGATCCTGGACGCATTGATCGGCCTGCGTGTCTCCGACGAAGAGGAAAGCGAAGGTTTGGACCTCGCCCTCCACCAGGAACGCGGTTACAACCTGCAATAAGATCCCGGCCCCGGGGGCCGCGCGTCACCCGATTTCTTTGGCGCGCGGCTTCCGGAGCGTTTTGTAACCTTATTTGTAATAACTCAGATAATTTTACAGGCGCTGTACGGCGGGTATCCCATGGATTCGCCGATTCTAAACGCTCGTGACCGGCCCAGGCCTTGTCTGTGGCATACCCTTTGCAGGGAATAAAGCGGGCCGCAGGGAGCCATCCCAGCAAAGGGTATGCCACAGACAAGGCCGAATGCTGGCAGAGGATTTCGCCTGGTAGATATTGGCTATTTCGGGAATGTGCCAGGGCTCGAGGCAGTTCGCCGGAGACTCTTTCCTTGGGATGGCTCCCTGCGGTCCGCTTTATTCCCGCGGAAAGAGTCTCCGGCGAACTGCCTCCAACAGTGGCTTTGCGAAGTCTGTTCTTCTCATGATCGGACACTGTCTGTCCGATAAGATCTGAGTTTTCACGCCTTATTCCTGGCTCATCAGGCCTGGCAACAGTCGGGCGAATAATTTCTGCTGGCTGGCAGCACAAGCGAAAAATGCCTGTGTATTGCCCAAAATCACCTGGTTTCAGAGCTTCGTTAGCCCGTTTTACGTGATCGGGTTCCACCTTATATTGCCTTGCAAATGGCATAATTCGACGGTCGAACTTTATTTCCTGTGGCGATGCAGCATGAAGCGGGTAATCGGCATGGCCATCGAAGAGGCACCAGTGATGAGAGCAATTACGATCTTGGCCGGAATTATCCTGCTCGGTCTGATATCCGACACCGCAATCAGTGAAGACTGGGTGTATAAATGGGTTGATGCCGAGGGTGTCACGTATTACGGGTCACGGCCGCCCGCATGGGCCAATGCCGAAATAACCAGCGTCAAGGTCCGGCGCACCGAAGCGCAGGCAGTGCAGAAACGACTGGACCGTGAGGGCGATATGCGGGCAGCCGTCGATACGCGCAAGCAACAGGAAGCCGACAGCGCCGCCGAGGAACAGCAATGGAACGAGGATGTCGCAACGCAACGAGCCGCTAACTGCAAGACGGCACAGGACCGCCTGAACGCCTACAATACGGCACATCGCCTTTATCGGGAGCTCGAAGATGGTGAGCGGGATTATCTGGACGATGACCAAACTGACACGGCGCGCGCCGATGCTCACCAATTGGTAGACGAGTGGTGCGATAACTCCTAACGAATCTTCGGACTTGTTCGTGACAGACGTTGGCGAAAGAATCCAATAAAAACCCCGTTCAAGACAGGTTTTATCTGCCAAATTTCTGCGGATCGACCGCCGTTCTCATTGTGGTGCTGATCGCCGAGTTAGCAGCCATCGCATTAACGCTCGCCCGCCAATCCAGTTGGGCAACTTTTTACACGGACCTGGCGAAGACCTCCCTACTGCTCGTCTGGCTGGGCCTTTCGATCGCAGCAATCTTGTGCTTGCTGCGAAACCGGATAAGCAAATACTCTGTCTTCAAAGCCAGCATGGTGACATTTCTTGCTATTCTGGCCGTGATCTTCGTCGTGTCCGAGGCGGTTTACTGGATCGGTCATTTTTATGGTCCCGGAGAAATCTATGTCGGCACCAACTGGTTTCCGAAGAATCATTGGTATTTCCTGTCCCGCAACCTGGTACTCGGTGCCATTCTGAGCGGATTGGCGCTGCGTTACTTTTATGTCTCTGATCAGTGGCAACGTAATGTTGAAAACGAGGCCAGAACACGCATCCAGGCACTGCAGGCCCGCATACGACCACATTTCTTATTCAACAGCATGAATACTATTGCTGCCCTGACCCGTAGCAACCCAAGCGCCGCTGAAGCTGCCGTGGAAGACCTCGCCGATCTGTTTCGCGCATCCCTGTCGGACTCAAAAAAGATGGTGCGAATAGAAGAAGAACTGGAAATTACGCGCGTTTATCAGCGCATGGAAGAACATCGTCTTGGTAGCCGGCTAAACGTGGATTGGCGGGTGGATGAGTTACCGTTAAGAGCCAGAATACCCAGTCTGACGCTGCAGCCATTGTTGGAAAACGCGATCTACCATGGCGTGGAAATGCTACCGGAGCCGGGCACAGTCGAGATTGAAGGGCGCAGTAAGGGCGACATGATTTATTTATCCGTTCGCAACCTGCGACCGATTGACAAGTATCAGTCCAATCCGGGTAATCAGATCGCGCTCGAAAACATTGGCGAACGACTGGTACTGGAATTCGGCCCCCGGGCGAGCATATCCCGGGCCGTGGATCAGACGCATTATCAAATCAGCCTGGCGTTTCCGTACAAAGAATGACTATTAAAGTTCTGATCGCTGATGACGAGATTCCAGCGCGTTCGCGACTGCGGCAAATGGTCGGCGAGATTGCTGACTCCGAGGTAGTTGGTGAAGCTGCCAGCGGCCGTGAAGTGTTACACCTTTGCACGGAATTGTCGCCGGACATCGTACTCCTGGATATTCGCATGCCAGACATGGACGGCATCGAGGCTGCACGCCATCTCGATATTCTGGAAAAAGGGCCGGCTGTTATTTTTACCACCGCGTTTGATCATTACGCAATTGATGCGTTCGATGCCCACGCCATCGGCTATCTCTTAAAGCCTGTCCGGCAGGAACGTCTCGAACGCGCCATTGAACATGCGAAACAGTTCGGCAAGTTACAGATTGGCACGTTGGCGCGCGGCCTCGATCAGCCGTCAATTCGATCTAATATCTGTGTCCGCAGAGCATCGGGCCTGAAACTGATTCCCGTCGATGAAATCATTTACTTCCAGGCCGACCAGAAGTATGTAACCGTCCGACACTTGCACGGAGAAGATCTTATCGATGAACCGCTGAAGGATCTTCTGCAGGAATTCAGCGACTACTTCATTCGCATTCACCGCAATGCGGTGATTGCTTTGGCCTATCTGGACCACATGGACAAAAGTTCTGATGGCCAATACAGCATATGGCTCAAATACTGCGACACGCCGCTGGCAGTTAGCCGGCGTCATGTCACAACGGTCAAAGACTGCCTGAAACGTATCGCCTGACCAGATTCCAGGAACAGCATTGCTAATTGTCTATCGCGGTTTAATCCGTTCACTGGCAAAATGACTCATTCGGCAATGATTGCGCGTGAAAACCATGAACCAGCAAGACAAAGACCCTCCGATGCAGGATAGCGGCCCGGACCCGGATACGGTGGATGTAGTACCGTCCGGCGCGGATGATGGTGCAGGTGATGGAGCACCAACGCCCGCCGAAAACGCACCGGCTGGCGCCGATGCGCCGGCACCCGGCAATAAGGCCAGCCCGCCCGCGTCAAGCATCCCGTCATGGACAGGCCTGGCCGGACTACTCATTGCTCTGCTGGCCGCGGGTGGTGTGGCCTATCTTTGGCTGGAGCAGCGCAACCAGCAGATCGTCAGTCAGCGCGTAATGACGCTGCAAATGGCACTGGATACTCGCAGCAGCGAGTTGACCGACCTAAGCCACGCTGTGGAGTCAATAACCGCTGCAAACCAGCTATTCGACACGCAGTTGAGCACTCTGACAAAGCAATTCGATCGTCAATTTGAAGATTTACCATTGCGCATCGCGCGGATCGAGCGAACTCTGGACAAGATCCCGGGCGTCGCTAATCAGGCACGCTCCGCATGGCTGCTGGCTGAAGCCGAGTATTTCCTGCGCATTGCCAATGCGCAGCTTAACCTGGCCGGCAACGTGGAGGTGTCACTGCGCGCCCTGGCGCTGGCCGACGAGAAGCTTCGGGACCTGGCGGATCCCGGTCTTACCCGCGTACGAAGCTTATTGAGCGATGAGCAGACGGCCTTACGGGCAGTGCCACGACCCGATGCCGAAGGCATCGTTCTGGCCCTTGGCAGCCTGGCCAGAACCCTTGATACCCTTCCGCTGGATCGTAACGCACCAGGACGATTCGGCAGCACCGGTAGCGCCGGCAGCGACGAATCCGGCCTGCAGCGTGCCTGGAGGGTCATTACCGAGGCATTTTTCAGCATCATCAGCGTCAAACGAGACGACGATACCATCACGCCGCTGATGTCGGCCGCGGAAGAATCCGTGTTGATCCGAAGTCTGGACATTGAATTGCAGATCAGTCGCCTCGCGCTCATCCGTAATGAACAGGATTTATACCACCAGTCCCTGCAAGCCGTAATCCAACGCCTGGAGCATTATTTTGACACTGAATCGGCAGAGGTCATTGCTGCATTGGCAACTGTCGAAAATGCGGCGGCAGTAGAATTGCCAGACGAATTACCGAACATATCCGGATCCCTGGCATTGTTGCTGCGCCTTCGCGACGAGGCTGCGAGCCCATGAGATTTGGACTGCTGATTGTACTGGTCCTGCTGGTCGGGCCGATTGCCACGCATTTCCTGCTCGAAAATAACGGCTATGTGCTAATAAGTTTTCGCGGCTACACAGTAGAAATGTCGGTTCCGATTCTGCTGCTCTTTTTTGTCATGGCCTACCTGGCGATACGCCTGCTGGCGCGAATCTGGAATGCACCGCGAGAATTGGGTGAATTGGCAGCCCGCGCCAGACTCCAGCGTTCAGGGCGCCAGATAAGACGCGGTTTTATCGCGTTATCCGAAGGTAATCTCGCGCGCGGCGAGCGCCTGTTAACAAAGGGCGCAGCCAAAAGCGAAGCCCCGATATTGAACTACCTTGCCGCAGCGCGTACGGCACAAATGCAAGGTGACCCGGATCGACGCGATGGCTGGCTCAAGATGGCTTATGCACAGGAAACCGGGGCCGATAATGCGGTTCTATTGACCCAGGCGGAACTACAACTTTCCGCAGGCGAATACGAACAGGCCCGCGCAAGTCTGAATCGAATCACGGACAGTCAACCCCAACACCCGCAGGCCTTGAAGCTACTTGCCGAACTGCATTATCAGAAACGTGACTGGACGGCCCTTATGGGACTGTTGCCGGCGCTACGTCGCGCCAAGAACGTCCCAGCCGCACAACTGAACGCCTGGACTAAACACGTGTACCAGAAACAATTGTCCGCGGACAACCTCGATCGGGAGCAGATCGAAAACCTCTGGCAAAACCTGCCACGACCGCTGCGCAAAACATCCGCGTTGATTGCCGGGCGAACCAGGGCGCTGGCTGCCTGTGGAGAACTGGATCAGGCACAGATCGAAATCCGAAAAGCGTTAAAAACGTCCTGGGATGACGAGTTAGTCAAAATATACGGCGAGTTGGAATTGGCAGACCGTGACGCGCAACTTCGCCAAACCGAATCCTGGCTGCTGGCGCGGCCCGAGGATTCGACGCTGCTGCTGGCAGCCGGCAGAGCCTGCATCCGCAATCAACTTTGGGGTAAAGCCCGCAGCTATCTCGAATCGAGTATTGCCATTCGGCCGACACCGACTGCCTACCACCAGCTTGGGCTGCTGATGCTGAAACTGGAAGAAAAAGAAGCCGCCACCGAAGCCTTTGCAAAAGGCCTTACCTTGAGCAACTCGGGCGCCCCCGACGTTCCACAAATAACTAGTGTTCTGCCCCGGAAATAGTGAACTTATTTCCGGGACAGAACACTGGCAAGGCCTGAATCGGCCGGGCAGCGAGAGAAATATTACGGTCGCGACCGACGGCTGTTCAGGTACTTGATGAGCGGATCCCATTGTTCCCACTCGGGCCATGCCAGATACTCAGGCAATTCAAATACACCAAGCCCGCGTGTATAGGCGCGAATATAGTTCTGCGCCTCCCGAAATGCGGCGACATAGGGTATCCGCATCCCGTCGAGATATTCATCGAGTTGCTCGAAAATAAGAGTATGCTCGCGCACCCGATTCGCGACCACGGCAACTTTGACTTCCTTACGCGCCACTCTCCCGACTTTCTTCAGTTCGGCCAGAAATCTGGATGCGGCCAGCATATCGATGCTCGACGGCAGAACCGGCACGATAATGGTTTCCGCATGACGTACCAGATAAGTAAGCTCTTTGCCGTGAGATCGCGCCGGCGCGTCCACAATGGCGATTTCGGTATTTCGGGCCAAATGGGTCATGCCCTCCTTATGCCCTTCAACTCCGGCAATTGGCGCTGACTTTTGCGGCCGTCGTGCCAACCAATCCAGGCTGGAGACCTGCGGATCGTAGTCCACCAACGCGACTTTTTTCCCCTCCACAGCATAGTAACTGGCGAGATTCGTCGCTATCGTGCTTTTGCCGCAGCCACCCTTGGAATTCAGGAGCATTATGTGACGCATTTATTATCCCCTACTGTGTAGCCGTTGCGTAAACTTAACGTTGCATGTAACAAAAGACAAGTTGTGAACTGACGCTGACGATATAATCCGTTCCTTTTTCACATCGACTCAGGACAATGCCGATGCAAACACCGTTCACCAAAATGCATGGACTGGGAAATGACTTTCTGATCATCCGTACAGCTGACGCTCCGCCCCTTGATAGCGAGATGATCCGGCGGCTTGCAGATCGTAAGACTGGCATCGGTTTTGATCAGTTACTTTGCCTGGAACCGGGCCGAAGCGAGGGTGCGGACGTTTTTTATCGTATCTTCAACCGAGACGGCTACGAAGCAGAGCAATGTGGTAATGGAGCCCGTTGTATCGCACGACACCAGGCTGGACCCGGGCCTCGGGAAATAATACTCGAGCACTGTGGCGGCATTGCCCGGGCACGCGTGGAGGCTGACGGCAACGTGACAGTGGAAATGGGCGTACCCGAGTTTAAGCCGGAACTGATCCCTTTTACGACCGATGCGCAACAAGATATGTACGAACTGGAAGCAGACGGCGAACTGGTACAACTTTGCGTCGTTTCAATCGGCAACCCACATGCTGTTATCAACGTCGATGCGGTAGTTACCGCTCCGGTCGAACGCCTGGGACCGCTACTGGAAAGCCACGATCGTTTTCCAAACCATGCTAACATCGGATTCATGCAGGTGGTCGCTAATGATCGCATCAGACTAAGAGTTTTCGAACGTGGTGTTGGTGAAACTCAAGCTTGCGGTACCGGTGCCTGCGCTGCCGTGGTAGTGGGCCGCAGTGCCGGTAACCTCGCCGACAGGGTCGTAGTCGAACTTCCCGGCGGTGAGGTCACCATCTGCTGGGAGGGCCCCGGGTCGCCGGTTTGGTTGACTGGGGAGGCTGTAACCGTATTTGAAGGCACGGTCGAGATATGAGCACTGTCGAACAACAGGAAGCCGGGCCATTTGAAATCAATGAAGATGCCGTCGCGGATTATCTACAGGAAAATCCGGATTTTTTTGATCGCTATAGTAGCCTGCTAAACACTCTCGAAATTCCACACACTACCGGTGGCGCGGTCATTTCCCTGGTCGAACGACAGGTTTCTGTGCTTCGTCAACGAAGCAAAAAACTGGAAGACAGTTTACGAGAGCTTGTTGAAGTTGCGCGCGGTAACGATGAACTGGGGTCCAAGATACATGCACTCGCTATGGCATTGCTTGGCGCGAAAAACCGTAATGAAGTCGTCACGACTCTGGAGGAACAGCTTCGCACCAGGTTTAACGCAGATCAATCAGTGTTGGTGTTGTTCACTGGTGACGACATTGATCATGCGGGTCCATTTTTGCGTAAAATCCGGCGCAATGATGACGGCATTGGCTCATTTAGGACATTCTTGCAGGCCAATACTGCTCGATGCGGTACGGTAAGAGATGCACAGCGTGACTTCCTGTTCGGCACCGATAACATCGAAATCGGGTCTGTGGCATTGATCCCGTTAGGGAAGAAATCAGAGCTCGGTTTTCTGGCGATTGGCAGTCACAGCGCCACTCATTTTCATCCCGGCAAGAGCATTGATTTTCTGACCCGCCTCGGCGAGCTTATCAGCTGTGCGCTAAAAAACCGTTAGGACAAATCTCGGCTCGGTCCGGCTTGTAGCGACGATCAATGCACGAAAAGGAATGGCAACTGGCTGAGCAGTTCTTAGAGCATCTGCATTTTGTTCGACGTTTGTCCGGGCACACGATCACCAGTTACCGGCGCGATCTGAAGTGTCTGGCTGAATTTTGCGACCGGGAAGATATAGCGCGTTGGCAGGATCTCCGATCGCACCATCTACGCGGCTTCGCGTCGATAGCGCATGCCCGCGGCCTTAATCCTCGCAGTATTCAACGCCGCTTGTCTGGTGTACGCAGCTTCATGAAATACCTGATTCGCGAGGGTCATTTAAAGCAAAATCCGGCTACCGAAATTTCGGCACCACAAACGCCCAGAACCCTGCCAAATACGCTGGATGTAGATCAGATGGCCGCGCTACTGGAGATCAAGGGTAATGACCCGGTGACTATCCGCGACCGGGCCATTCTGGAGCTGCTGTACTCGTCCGGACTGCGCCTGGCGGAACTTGTCGAATTAGACCCTGGGGACGTTAATCTGGATGACGCGGTTGTCCGGGTGATCGGCAAAGGTGAAAAAACCCGCCTGATACCGGTCGGCCGAAAGGCCCTGGCAGCCATCAAAGAATGGTTGCAACACCGCTCGGAAATGGCTCAGCAGGATGAAACAGCCTTGTTTGTTGGTGTTCGGGGACGCCGGATAAGTCATCGGAGCATACAAAGCCGGGTTCGTCACTGGGGAATAAAGGCCGGAATACCCCAGCGTGTCTATCCACACCTGTTTCGCCACAGCTTCGCGACACATATGCTTGAATCAAGTCAGGACCTGCGCGCCGTTCAGGAATTAATGGGCCATGCGGATATCAGTACAACCCAGATCTATACGCATCTTGATTTTCAGCATCTTGCCCAGATATACGATAAAGCGCATCCGCGGGCGCGCCGACAAAACAAATAGCGCCTGCGCCTGAAAGGATGCAGATGGAATCGGGTCCGGCCCGCATTTCGTCACAGGCGGCCAAGAAACGCTGCGGTTTACGCAATTAAGGAATTACGGAATGGAACAATACAGGGGCACCACCATCGTTTCGGTCAGGCGAAACGACATCGTGGCGATCGGCGGTGACGGCCAGGTCAGCATGGGCAACACAGTCATGAAGGGCAACGCCCGAAAAGTTCGCCGCCTTGCCGACAACAGGGTTATTGCCGGGTTCGCCGGCGGCACGGCCGATGCCTTCACGTTATTTGAACTATTCGAAGGGAAGCTGGAACAGTACGGAAACCTGACCCGGGCGGCGATTGAACTTGCCAAGGACTGGCGAACTGACCGACGCCTTCGGCGTTTGGAAGCATTGCTCTGCGTTGCTGACACGGAAAGCTCGCTGATCATTTCCGGCAACGGTGATGTTATCGAACCGGAGGACGATCTGATGGCCATCGGTTCCGGTGGACCTTTTGCTCAGGCGGCAGCCCGAGCTTTGCTGGAAAATACAGAGCTCGAGGCGCAGCAAATCGTACAGAAAGCACTCGAAATCTCGGCTTCAATCTGCGTGTTTACCAACACCAATATCGTTATTGAAACCCTCGCTGCGGAGTCAACCTGATGACCCAGATGACGCCCCGCGAAATCGTTCAGGAGCTCGACAAGCATATCATCGGCCAGGACCACGCCAAGCGAGCCGTTGCCATAGCCCTACGCAACCGTTGGCGACGTACCCAGGTAGACGAATCGCTGCGTAATGAAATCACGCCGAAAAACATTTTGATGATGGGCCCGACCGGTGTCGGTAAGACGGAAATTGCCAGACGCTTGTCCACCCTGGCCAGGGCGCCATTCATTAAGGTAGAGGCAACCAAGTTCACCGAAGTCGGTTATGTTGGCCGGGAAGTCGACAGCATTATCCGCGATCTCATGGACGTCTCCGTCAAGCTGACCCGCGAAACAGAAATGGAGAAAGTCCGCCACCGCGCAGAAGATGCCGCCGAGGATCGCATTCTCGATGCATTACTACCGATGCCAAGCTCCGGTGATGCACAAACGGACGAAAAATCAGGCGCCGACACGCGTCAAAAATTTCGCAAAATGCTCCGCGAACGCAAATTGGACGATAAGGAAATCGAATTGGAGATACAGGTCGCGAGCTTTGGGGTCGAAATTATGGCGCCACCAGGCATGGAGGAAATGACGAACCAGCTTCAGGGTCTTTTCCAGAACATGGCCGGCCCGAAAAAGAGGTCACGCAAACTGAGGATTAAAGAAGCCTTCAAGTTGCTGACGGAAGAAGAGGC
>PVMK01115183.1_pt1 | contig 26537 bp, 30 predicted proteins | sample 1853481 | NCBI WGS metagenome assembly PVMK01 (sample SAMN08533507, study PRJNA380276) | Marine sediment metagenome, whole genome shotgun sequencing project. | reverse complement strand
TTCCGTGCGTATCCCGGTGTTGCCGCCGACCGGCGAATGCAAACCCTTCCAGGAAGTCCTCATCGGACTGGGTTCACGTCTCAAGCTGCCGGCTTTTACCAATGCAGATGGCAGCCGCAAGTTCCGCGACTACCCGGATTTTGTAATCAATTACGAAACATCTCCCGGTTCCGGCATCGGCTTCCTGGCCGGCTGGCGTGGCAAGGGTGGTGAGAAATACATGAAGGGCGAACCCAATCCCAGGCAGTGGGAGATGTACGAGAAGAACAACTGCGTATTCCAGTACGAACTGCCCAAGTCCTACCAGTACATGCGCAACTGGAACCAGGGTTACCTGGAATGGGCCAAGCGCCATGCGCTGACGCGTTATGCCGAACCCATCAACATCCACATCTATTCCGAAGTATTGCAGAAGTTCCGCCTCGCCGCGCAAGGCAAGTCGGCCGGCCGGCAGCCCCCGGAGCATTTGCGTAAGCGGGTGGAGATGCACTTCGATCCGTTGCCATTCTACGCGCAACCGCTGGAAGAACAGTTGACCGATCTGCACAAATACCCGCTCAACGCCATCAGCCAGCGACCCATGGCGATGTACCACTCCTGGGATTCGCAGAACCCCTGGCTACGGCAGATTCATACTTACAACTTCCTGAATGTGAACACCCAAAACCGCGACGGAAGCGGGCATCGAGGACGGCGGCTGGATGTGGGTCGAATCCATGCACGGCAAGGTGCGCTGCCTGTGCCGCCATTCCGAGGCCGTGGAACCCGGTACGGTGTGGACCTGGAACGCCATCGGCAAGGCATCCGGTGCGTGGGACCTGGACGGCGACGCCAACGAGGCGAAGCAGGGCTTCCTGCTCAACCACCTCATCAGCGAGGAACTGCCGGCGTCCGGGGATGGCGAGAACTTCTCCAACTCGGATCCCATTACCGGCCAGGCCGGCTGGTACGATGTGCGCGTACGCATTTATCCGGCCGGTGCTGACGAGCCACAGGTCAGCTCCCCGCAGTTCGACACCTTGCACCCGGTACCCGGCCAGGCAGTGAAAAACAACCCTGGCCGCTGGTTAAGTTATTTTGCCGGCAGGAAAAAGCTTTGAGTAAAACCATGAGAGCCCGCTTAGGGTGTAAGAGGGGCCGACCGTTGGTAACGAAGGCTCTGGAACAGTCGCCCGCAAGCGGGCTCTTACAGTTTTTGCAAGAGTGTCCTTGGGCGCGAACTACGCTGGTCGCCTGGGCGGAGGCTGTTATGCAAATCTGTCGCCCGCAAGCGAGCTCCTACAGGGACAACACTGAATGTCACAACTAGCTTTGGTAATCGATCTGAATGTCTGTGTGGGTTGTCATGCCTGTGTCACCAGTTGCAAGGAATGGAACACCTCCGGCACCGCCGGCCCGATGGCCGACATGAACCCGTTCAGCAAAGACCCGACCGGCACTTTCTTCAACCGGGTGCAGACTTTCGAGGTGGGGACTTACCCCAACACCGAAACCGTGCATTTCCCGAAGAGTTGCCTGCACTGCGAGGATCCACCCTGCGTACCCGGTGTGCCCGACCGGCGCCAGCTACAAGCGCGAATCGGATGGCATTGTGCTGGTGGACAGCGAAAAGTGCATTGGCTGCAACTACTGCTCCTGGGCCTGCCCCGTACGGCGCACGCGAACTCGATGAGAAGCAGAAGATAATGACGAAATGCACGCTGTGCGTGGACCGCATCTACGATGAATCATTGCCGGAAAACGAACGTAAACCCGCTTGCGTGATGGCTTGTCCGACCAATGCACGCCTGTTCGGCGACGTCAGCGACCCGGATTCGGAAGTCTCGCTGGCGATACGTGAGAACGGCGGGTACAAACTGATGCCCGAGTGGGGCACGCAGCCGGCGAATCATTACCTGCCGCGTCGCAAGACCCGCATCACCATCCACGAGGATGAACTGATTCGCGCCGATAATCCGCTCAAGAAAGGAACGTCAGTTACCCATGCCGGACGCCAGCGATCCGACCCTTGATGAAACCACGAGCTGGTAAATATGCATCCTGCATTCTCTGTCATTTTTCTCACTACCCTGATCGGCGCCGGTCAGGGCTTGTACCTGGCGCTTTACACCGTTCAGGTGTATTCGGTATTCAAGGTGTTGCCGGTTCAGGATTCGGTCCATTACTACGCGCTGGGCAGCCTCATTGTGCTGCTGTTCCTGGTGGCTGGCCTGATCAGTTCCTTCTTCCACCTCGGCCGTCCGGAACGCGCCTGGCGTTCAGCGGCCCGCTGGCGCACCTCCTGGCTGTCGCGTGAAATCATTATCCTGCCGGCTTTTATGGGCGCGGTCGCTGCCTGGGGCCTGATTCAATTCAGTGGCTGGAACCCACTGCTGTTCACCTTCGGTAACGGGCTCGAAATCGACCTGTCAATGCTGGTCGGCGCCGTTGCGTGGCTGTTGAGTTTTACCTTGTTCCTGTTCACCGGCATGATCTACGCCTGCATCAAGCAACTGCAGGAATGGGCCACGCCGCTGACCGTGATCAATTACACCCTGCTCGGTCTTGCCTCCGGTTTCATGCTGGCCACCGCTTTTGCCGCCTGGCAGAGTTCCGGGCTGGTCAATTTCTACGGTGGCTGGGCGATATTCACCACCCTCGTTGCCTTTGTTACACGAACGGCCAGCCTGATGCGCAATTCACGCATCAAGTACAAATCCACGCTGGAATCGGCCATCGGCATCCGCCACGCCCGCATCGAGCAGAAAGCACAGGGCTCCATGGCCGGCTCATTCAACACCCGCGAATATTTCCACGGCGCTTCGCCAGGTAAATTCAAATTTGTTAAATGGGTTTTCCTGGTACTGGTATTCCCGGCGCCACTGCTGCTGTGTCTGTCGGCCTCGGTGCACAATCCACCAGCCTGCTGTTTGTGGCATTTCTGGTTCAATACGCCGGACTGTTGGCCGAGCGCTGGTTCTTCTTCGCCCAGGCGAACCACCCGCAGAACCTGTACTACCAAACTGTCTGATACCTGCTGAACCACAATTAGCAAATAGACCTACTGCTGTCCCGTGAAAATTCATTGACATTCAGCGGTCAGGATCGCAATGAGCTAGCCAAGGGGGTGCCGTGTCTTCCTTCAGGACTGTATGAATCACGGATGATTCATTCAAGCCCCCAGGGAAGGGTTTACGGCGTGTCCTGAAGGGAGATACGGCACCTCCTTGGCGGCCTGGCACTACAAATTTCCATTCTCCAAAAGCGTAACTTCTACAAACCTGTAAAACATCTTCAATACAGCGCAAGCGACTCAGATTAAACGGGACAGCAGTGGCATAGCTTCCATTTTCATAAAGGAATTGGATTAGCATCAGGGAACCCCGTTTTATTCTTTGTAAATTCCGTCTGAATGTGATACAAAAACAATAATAATTTCTAGAAAACTGTATCATTTCGTCGGAGAAGCTTAAATGGCCGAGGTTAGCCAGAGATTGCACCTTCCAAAGAACCCCTGGAGTTGAACGTCATCACGCAGACCGGGGAAGTAGCCGGCCGATGACAGGCAACGAAGCAATCGCGCGCGGTGTCTGGGAGGCAGGTGTCCGTGTCGCGGCCGCTTATCCCGGCACACCGAGCACCGAGATCCTGGAAAACCTGGCGAAGTATCCCGGTAGAAGATTTGCACGCGCAGTGGTCGACCAATGAAAAGGTCGCACTGGATGTAGCCTATGGCGCGTCGTATGGCGGCGTGCGGGCTTTCTGCGCGATGAAGCACGTGGGCCTGAACGTGGCGGCGGATGCCTTGCTTACGGAGGCTTATATCGGTGTTAACGGTGGACTGGTATTGGCTGTTTGCGATGACCCGGGAATTCACAGCTCACAGAATGAGCAGGATACGCGTATGTTCGGCAAACTCGCCAATGTACCGGTGCTGGAGCCATCCGATGCCCAGGAAGCACTCGAATATACGCGCTGGGCGTATGAACTCAGTGAAAAATTTCGATACGCCGGTCATCGTTCGCAGCACCACCCGGATTGCGCATACCCGCAGCCCGGTCGTGGTCGGGGAACGCGAGGAAGTCGAAGACCGGGGGTTTGTAGAACGGCCGGAAAATATCGCACTGCCAACCACGGCGCGCCTGCGCCATCCGGTCGTGATCGAGCGTGAGCGCTTGATGGAGGAGTATTTCAGCAAGTCCGACAAGACCCAGTGGATAAAGGGCAGCACCAGCGTTGGCATTATTACCGCCGGGATGTCGTACAGCTATGTAAGGGAAGTGCTGCCGGGCGTCAGCATTCTGAAGCTGCCGGCGACCTTCCCGTTACCCAGGGGAATCGTGCGCGAGTTCTGTGAGTCCATGGATCGTGTGATCATCGTGGAGGAACTGGAGCCGGTGCTGGAAACCGAAATCAGCGCCATGGGCTTCAAGGTCGAAGGCAAAGTGTTCTTTCCGCGGGCAGGGGAGTTGTCCCCCGAGGTGGTTCACGAAGGATTTGCGCAGGCGGGCCTGCTCAAGTCGCGTAAAACGGTAAACCTGATTGAGATCAATGAGCTGGTGCGCCCGCCGGTGCTGTGTTCGGGCTGCCCGCACACCGGCGGTTACATGGCTCTGCGTGCGCTCAATGCCCGGGTGGCGGGTGATATTGGTTGTTACACACTTGCAGCGATGCAGCCCTTACAGGCCATGGATACCTGTGTCTCGATGGGCTCGAGTATCGGCACAGCCGTGGGTCTCGCCATGGCCGGAAACGAGACCCGGCCCATTGTGGCCACCATTGGCGATTCCACCTTTCTGCACGGCGGCATCACCGGCCTGATCGATGCCGTTTACAACAATGCGAACATCACGGTCCTGCTGCTCAACAACAGCACCACCGCGATGACGGGAGGCCAGGATCATCCCGGTACCGGAAAAACCCTGCGTGGCGATGAAACCCACCAGGTGAATTATGCCGAGGTGTGCAAGGCAGTCGGTGTGAAGTCACTCAAGGAAGTCGATTCCTACGACCTGGGCTCGTTGTACCAGGCCATCACGGGAAGCCACCGAGTACAAGGGTGTCTCGGTCGTTATCGCCAACCGGCCTTGTGTGCTGGACCCCATCAAGATCAAGGGCCCGGCATTCCAGATTCGAGCCGAAGGGGTGCACCGCCTGCCAGTCCTGCATGAACCTGGGTTGCCCGGCGCTTTCCTGGAGTGATGAAATGCTGGACGGCCATTACAAGATCAAAATCGATGAATCATCGTGTATCGGCTGCACGCTGTGTGTTCAGATCTGCCCCAGCGATTGCATCCGGCCGGCCATGGAACTGGCTTCAGCATGAGCAGCACATCAGGACAGTGACTCCGGACGCGACCCTGGACCAACCGGCAGTTGCAGTGGCGGAACCCACCAATGTCCTGATCGTCGGTGTTGGCGGCCAGGGCGTGATCATGGTGTCCAAGATACTCGCCAGGCTGAGCCAGCTACAGGGGCTGCAGGTCAAACAAAGCGAAGTGCACGGCATGGCCAAGCGAGGTGGTTCCGTGTTCAGCCACATCCGTTTTGGTGAAGAAGTGTGGTCGCCGACCATTCCGATGGGCGAAGCTGATGTCGTTCTCGGCCTGGAGTGGGCCGAGGGACTGCGCTGGTTGCGCTACCTGAAACCAGGCATCGGAACCTTTATTTCGGATACCAGGAAATCGTTCCGCCCTTTTCCTGCCGCGACCGGAGCCACGACGCCCGGCATGGTTACGCGCACCACAACGTTGCAGAAATTGTCGCCCAGGTGCCCAGCGCCTACGCGCCGGACGCGACCGCATGGCCAAAGGAATTGGGTAATGAACGGGTTGCCAACACGATCCTGCTCGCGTGCTGTCCACCGTCATGGACTTCCCGGTCGAGACCTGGCGGGAAGTGCTCGCGGAGTTTCGTGCCGCCCAGACGCTGGACACCAACCTGGAGGCGTTCGAAGCGGGTCGTGCGTGGACAACACAGCCACATGAAACCCGTACTGGATGAACCCTGCTAGTCCAGGCGCCATCCGGACCGTCACTGCGCCGAGAGGTCAAGCTGGAAATTACCGAGGCCTGGTGTAAAAGTTGTGATATCTGCGTAAAGATGTGCCCGGAGCGCTGTCTTGCGCTGGATGAACGTCAGATCGTTGAACTGGTGAACCCGGAAGCCTGTACCGGCTGCCGGGTTTGCGAGTGGTTGTGCCCGGATTTTGCGATCGCTGTTCACGTCTCAACCGTTCCCACAGAATCCGTTAACGCAGAAACCGTCGGGGAGGTAAGAGCCTGATGTCACAAATGCCACAACGACAGAGCCTGCAAGGCAACCAGGCCTGTGCGCTCGGTGCGATTGCCGCCGGTTGCCGATTGTTTGCCGGTTATCCCATTACCCCTTCGTCTGAAGTTGCCGAACGCATGGCAAAAGAGTTGCCGCGCGTCGAGGGCGTATTTATTCAGATGGAAGATGAGATCGCGTCGATGGCGGCGGTACTTGGCTCCTCGATGGGCGGCGTGAAATCAATGACGGCGACCAGTGGTCCCGGGTTCTCGCTCAAACAGGAGAATATCGGCTATGCGGCCCTGGCTGAAGTACCCTTGCGTCATCATTAACGTAATGCGTGGCGGCCCCAGCACCGGGCATGCCGACGCGCCCGGCCCAGGGTGATGTCATGCAGTCACGCTGGGGGACGCATGGTGATCATCCGATCATCGTGGTCACGCCGTCGTCGGTGCAGGAAATCTACCAGCAGACGATCAGGGCCTTTAATTTGTCCGAAACCTACCGCGTGCCCGTGGTCGTGCTGTACGACGAAGCCATCGGGCACCTTGTCGATACCGTTGACTTGCCGGACCCGGACTCCATCGAAATCCATGACAGGAGTGGGCAACCGGCCCGGCAGAAGGCTACCTGCCTTACGAGCCGGATGAAGACGGAATCCCGCCGATGCCGCTGCCGGGTGACGGTTACCGTACACATACAACGGGCCTGACACACCTGGAAACCGGCTTTCCTACACAGGTTCCCTCCGACGTAGCCCGTGTTATCGGCCGCCTGCTGGACAAAATCGAACGGCACCGCGATGCGATTGAGCAATACGAACTGACACACTGCGACGACGCAGAAATCCTGGTAGTGGCCTTTGGAATCACCGCACGCGCCAGTGAACGTGCGGTCAATATCGCACGGGAGAGTGGAATCAAGGTAGGCCTGATGCGGCCGGTAACCTTGTGGCCGTTCCCCGAGAGAAAATTAAAGGAACTGGCGGGGCAGGTGAGTCACGTGCTGGTGCCGGAAATGAATGCGGGGCAACTGATACTGGAAATTGAGCGGCTGTGCCCGGACGCAGTGACCGTGAGCGGGATAAACCGCTTTGACGGCGAGCCCATCAACCCGGGAGAAGTTCTGGATAGAATCAAGGAAATCAGCCAATGACTGAACTTGCATTGAACCTGAAAGACGGGATAAAAACCGGGGATAAAGCCGGAGCGCAATCAGACGATAAATTCGAAATACGCGATTATCTGCGGCTGGATTTATTTCCCCATTTCCTTTGCCCGGGTTGTGGTCATGGCATCGCGTTGCGGGCATTGTTATGGGCCGTTCACGACCTGGATATTGAGAAAGACCAGCTGGCGGTGGTCAGTGGCATCGGTTGTTCGGGCCGCTTGAGTGCCTATATCGATGCGAATACCTTTCACACCACTCACGGGCGGCCAATCGCGTTCGCCACCGGTCTCAAGCTGGCGCGGCCGGACCTTGAGGTTATCGTAATTACCGGAGATGGTGATTGCCTGGCTATCGGCGGCAATCACCTGATTCATGCCGCCCGCCGCAACCTGAATATCACCTGTGTGATGATGAATAACGAGGTTTACGGCATGACCGGCGGCCAGGTTTCACCCACGACGAGTCTTGACCGGTTCACGACTACGACCCCGTTGGGCAACCAGGAACCTGGCTTTGATGCCTGCGCGCTGGCCAGGGGCGCAGGGGCAACTTTCGTAGGGCGTGAGGTCACTTTGCAGACAACAGCCCTTAAGAACCTGATTCAGGAAGGCATCAGCCATGACGGCTTTTCCTTTATCGAAGTGATTTCCGACTGCACGGAAATCTATGGCCGCAAGAACGAACTCGGTTCCTCGCCGGAAATGGTTTTGAGCCAGAAGCGCAGCATTCTACCGAAGTTCGACGGCACCGCGGTCGACAAGCCCTTCCGTGCAGGTAACTGGGAAACAGGCGTGCTGTCACGCACAGAGCGGCCCGAGTACTACCAGGCTTATCGTGACCATTGCCACAAGATGCTGGGAGACCGTAGCGGTACGAAACAATGACCAAAGAATCAACGAATGGCGCCAGGGGATTCGAGATCCGCTTGAGCGGCACGGGCGGCCAGGGGCTGGGTCTGGGTGGGAAAATGCTGGCTGCAGCCTTGAGCAGCGATGGTTTGCACGTTGCGCAATCACAAAGCTATGAACCTACTTCACGCGGCGGCATGAGCCGCTCCGACCTGGTTGTCACATCAGGAATCGCCGACTACCCCCTGGCGACCGCACTGGATTACCTGCTGATCCTGGATCAGCGCGCCACATCCATTTCGGATGGCATGATCAAAAACAAGGCTGTCGTGCTGATCGATGAAGAACTGGTTCCTGATCCGCCATCCGGGGATTTCGAGATTCTTGCATTACCCCTGACCAGGACGGCGATTGCACTGGGCAACCTGCGCGTCACCAACGTCGTGAGCCTGGGTGCGCTCATTGCCCTGACGGAAATTTGCAGCTTGTCGACGCTTGAAGCGGCTATCGAGAGAATAACGCCTAAGAAGTATGCGCAAATGAACCTCGATGCGGTGCGTGCCGGATTTGAATTAGCCCGCCCATCCTGAAACGGCGACTTATTGCTCACTCCGGATCAAGCAGATTCATATCAGCCAGGGTAGTTTCACCACGTGACATGGGATAACCCAGCCCCACCCAGCCATATGCGCCTTCCCACAATACCGCTGTATTTTTGAAACCCAGATCGCTTAGCTGCTTGTTCACGTACTCAGCTGCAGCACGGGGGCACTCACAGTAGCTTACGATCCAGGTGCCGTCTCTTGGCAGGTCATCGGCTACCCTGGTAACGTCGTCATAATAATAAGGCAGCGGCACTGACCCCTCGATATGTGCCATTTGCCACATCGACATCGACCGGGTATCGAGAAGAACCAATCGTCGTTTGTCCTCGAGGGCTTTATTCAGATCTTTGGACATGACATAGAGATCGTCCTTGAGTTCAAACTCAGGTGGCTCTCCGTTTGGATTCAGCACGTACTCATCAGCGGTCGGCGGCGTGCGAATTACAGGCTTGAGAACCTCCCATCCGGTTGCCCGGCTGCGAATGAAGGCCGTCACAGCATCGATTTCGCCGGAGTTCAGTTTTTCTCCGAAAGCGGCCATCTTCGTGCCCTGCCTGCCGTTCACGATTGCATGCCGGATAAAGTGATCGGTCGTCACTGACAGCATCGCCGGGTTGCCGAGTGCTGTGCCTGTGACGCCCTCACCGGTAGCACCGTGGCATTCGCTGCACTGGTCGGCGTAAATCCGTTTGCCTGCTTCAATGTCACCCGTAATGGTGTCAAGCGGAAGTACAATCTGCTCCACACCGGCTTGATCCTGTAACCATAAAGTCAGGTGAAATAGCTGCTCCTTGTTGAGCGGCCCACCAATTTCCTCAAAGAATCCCGCCATGGGCGTTCCCGGGCGCCCGTAACCCATTGCGAGAAATCGCTCCTGCACTCCGGCCTCGAGCAGAGACCTGGACCGCAGCGACGGTGCGTGATCATTGACATGCCCTTGTCTGTCCTCACCATGGCACAAGGCACAGTACTGCTGGTAGTCAGCCGCTGCCGCAGCAGCCTGCTCGCTGGTCAGCGTCAGCAAGCCCTGAGCAATAGCGTTCTGTACCAAAGCCAATTGCAGACCCAGGAAAATCAAAAAAAGACTTGTTGCCGCTTTCATGCTATCCCCACATCAGGTGTTTACCTGTTACTGGCAGTGGCGCCCATCGCTTTATCAAGCATTTCGATAAGTTCGTCACGACTGAAAGAATGCTCTTGCTCCTGGTTGAGTTGCACCACCTTCTGAATGGCTCTGCCAATTGTCCAACCCGCTTCTTCACGATTTGGCACCACCATGTAACGGAGTTTGGGGTTCTCGTCGAACAATGCGTGCATAGCTGCGTCCGCGACCTCATCAGGATCCTTGTACTGGCTCCTGTCGGCCGAACCTTCCATTCTACGCTTGTATTCCTCGGCGTAAGGCGATTTCTCTTTCGCCTCGTCCATCTCGCCCATTCGCGCGCGGCCGCTCTTGCTGATTTCCGAACGATAGTTGCCGGGTTCTATGACACTGACTTGTACGTCAAATCGCTCCATTTCCGGGGCCAGCGCATCGGTGTACGCCTCAATTGAGTGTTTGGTCATGCTGTAGGGGCCATAGAACGGTCCGGACAAAGTACCAGCGATAGAGCCAATTGTGACTATCCGGCCTTTTCCTTCGATGATCAAGGGTGCGAAGGCCTGGGTCACGCGGAAAACGCCGAATACATTGACATCGAACATCCACTGGACATCCTTTTCGTCGATTTCGATCAACGGGCCGCCACCACCCACGCCAGCGTTATTGACCAGTCCGTAAAGGCCACGGCCGCCATCGCGAACGGTTTTCACCGCCGCATCGATCTCTTCCTGGATCGTGACGTCGAGCCGGATCGACTGCACATTCTCAATTTCATTCAGGGCATCAAGATCTTTTTGCTTACGTGCGCCGGCGTATACGAAGTAGCCGTTAGCCGCGAGAACTTCAGTAATTTTGCGGCCGATACCGGTACTTGCCCCGGTAACCAGCACAGCTTTCTGGCTACTGGCGTCACTTGAATCTGGTTCAGCGAAACTAACGGTGCTGGTGGCCAGCAACACGATCGTAAGACTAAGTAAACGGAAAATGGCATGCATTGGGATCTCCCTGATGTTGTCGTAGTTTTGAATAACAAAGACAGAATGGTAGCAGAGTGGGCACCGTGCCTCATTTTGTACTTTCCTTTTGTTTCGGCTGCCATAGGCAATTGCAGGCGTTCAGATTACCGCCAGCCTGCGATATTCGTTCATTCTTTTGGCATTTGCCGGTTTAGTCACTATGCTTAACAGTAATAGCGGACACAAAGAAGTCAGTCTTTGTCATTTTTCAAAGAACTAAAAAGCCGTAACGTCTTCAAGGTAGGCATCGCCTACGTGGTCGTTGCGTGGGTTATCATCCAGTTAGCCGATGTTCTTGCACCGCAATTGAACCTGCCGGATTGGACGGCGCGCATGATTACGTTCATCGTCTTGCTGGGTTTTCCTGTTGCCCTGGTGATGGCCTGGGCGCTGGAATTGACGCCGCAGGGTGTCAAAAAGGCCGGCGGAAGCAATATGCCAATCTATATTTTTGCGGTCGTGTTGCTTGCAACTTCTTTTTATTGGTATTTTGGAAAAGAACCAGATCCCGCAACCAACCCTCCCAGCGAGACAACGCAAGCCGTGGAGAAGGAAGTCGCAGCCGTTATCCCCGCTGGACTGCCTTCCATAGCAGTGATTCCGTTCGAAAACATGAGCATGGATGTTGCGAATGAACCGTTTACGGTCGGTATACACGGCGACCTGCTCACACAACTTTCTAAGATTAACTCGCTCAAAACCATCTCTCGCACTTCTGTGCTGCGTTACCGGAGCAGCGACAAGTCCATCCCTGAAATCGCAATTGAACTCGGTGTCAGCTACGTGGTTGAAGGGGGTGTGCAGAGGACTGGTGACAAGGTTCGGATCAGTGTGCAGTTGATTGATGCAGCCTCTGATGAACCTCTTTGGGCTGAAACCTATGACCGCGGACTAAGTGCCGCGAACATCTTCGCCATTCAAAGCGAAATCGCTTCTTCGATCACCATCGAGCTGGAAGCCACTCTCACCCAGGACGATGAGCAGCGGCTGAATACCGTTCCTACAAACAACCTGGAAGCACTGGAAGCCTATTTCACCGGCAAACAACTGGCTGACGAGCGTGGACGCGAAGCCATCGAATCTGCCATTGGGGAATTTGAGCGGGCGATCAGCCTCGACCCGGATTTTGCGCTGGCGTATGCCGGCCTGGCCTACGCCTGGTTATTGATACCGGAATATTCAGCAACGGTTGATCCCAAACTGAGCCGGGATTCCTCAAAGGCTGCCATTGCCCGGGCCCTGGAACTGGACTCGGAATTGCCGTCAGGCCTGGCGTTTATGGGCTGGAGCAAGATGGTCCATGAGTATGACTGGGTATCGGCAGAGCAGTTGTTGCGCAGAGCTTTGGAATTACAGGCCCATAACAGTGGCGCCTTGCACTGGCTATCCCATGTACTGTCCTTTCAGGGTCGCCACGCTGAGGCCATTGCCATTGCCCGGCAAGCCGTTGAAGTTGATCCGTACTCGCCGTTAATGACAATGAACCTGGCCTATATTCTGATGGATGATGGTCAGTTTGAAGAATCGGCCAAATACCGTGGCCGGACCCTGGAACTCAGACCTGACTATGCCGAACTTTGGCGTAACACCTGGCTGACTTTGATGCGCGCCGGCGAGTTTGCCAAGGCCACACAAGCCCTGGTGAACTGGGCGGCAGGCACCGGCCGGGATGTTGATCAGGCCAGGCAATTGGGACGCATACTTGAGCGGAGTCAGAGTAGCGGTGAAATGGCGCAGTTTCCAGAAGAGCTACTGACGAATCTCGCCATCGGCAACGAAAACCTGGGGCAGGTTTACGCAGCAGGTGGTGATGCGGACTCCGCCATCGCTGAGATCCAAATCGCCCTTGATGAACGCGCGGGCTCCCGAAGCGTATTAAGTATGAAAATCAACCCTTTGTATGACTTCATCAGGGATGATCCCCGGTTTATCGAGATGCAGAAGGAAGCGAATCTTTTTCCATGATCTTTTTCAGTAAACCCAGGCGATAATTCCGGCAACTCAAGCAATATGCAGGCTACTCATAGGTTTCATAATTTCTGGAAATATCCTCAAGCTCGAGGAGCATCTTTTCATCAAATTCATAATATTTTGGTGTTTCATAATCTTCGCCGGCAAATTTCTTAACCGCATCAATATCTTCCCAAAAGGTCAGCATATTGAAATGCGCAATGCCGCCTTCAATGCGATGTAAAACATATGCGCCTTTATTGCCCGGCGTTGAGCGATAATCAGGTAAAGCAACGGTCTTCATTTTTTCCAGGTATTCGTCTGAATTTTCCAGTGATGTAGTGCCGTGCCAGATTCGTGTAATCATTTTTTATGCTCTCTTCTGAAGCTGTTTTTCATTCAGTAAACAGCTTGATCAGCGTTTGCAGTATCGACTTTCACTTCATAGCAGCATTGTACATCTCACATTGATCAACAGCTCAAAAAAGGATTGGTCCGTGGCCGGTCAGGCAGCAATGCAGTTGGCAGACACAATAACGCGCGCTTTTCCTACACTAAAACACAAAAATGACCATAGCAACTGGTCATTCTGTTTGTTATGATAAATACCATCAATAATTCTGTTCTAAAGGTGACCGGTATGGAACAAATTTCCAAAACTGAATTTAAAGCGCATGCCCTGGAAGTATTAAGGGAAATTGAAAAAAGCGGAAAGCCCAGAATCATTACCGATCACGGGAGGCCCACGATTGAGATTAAAAAATTAAGGCAAAGAAAAGAGAGTCCCCTGGAAATATTGAAAGGAACCGTGATTGTGTACGATGAATATGATGAACCGGTTGCGGTTGATGATTGGCAAAGTGCCTGATGATTATCCTGGATACGCATGTTTTGCTGTGGTGGGTTAGTGGCTCAGATTTATTGTCTGCTACAGCAAATAAAGTCATAAAAAGAACTTTGACCGCGGGAAGCGAGATTATAATTTCTTCCATATCCGCATGGGAAATTTCCATGTTAATCAGCAAAGGACGCCTGATTCTGAGTATGGATATAGAAAGCTGGCTTGATGAAGTTTCACAGATTGATGGTGTCAGATTTATGCCTGTAGATAACGAAATCGGCATTAAATCCGCGGTAATGCCTGGTGAGTTTCATAAAGACCCTGCCGACCGGATGATAGTGGCAACAGCAAGAAAACTGGCCATCCCCCTGGTGACGGCTGATGAAAAAATCATCAAATACGAATTTGTAAAAACTATCTGGTAAAACCTGACCCCGTTTTTACAGCGTCCCGGACAGCCTCGAGTGATGGCTCGATTAGTTGCGGCTCGCCGGCGACGGACCGGGCGTTGGTGATGTCTTTGAGGCCACTGCCGGTAACGATGCACACAATTAGCTCATCTGCGGCGATTCGTTCCTCCCGGACCATTCGTTTTACGGCGGCCCATGGCGTTGCGGCGGCCGGTTCGGGGAAGACGCCGGCAGTACTGGCCATCTCGGGGATGGCTGCCAGGATTTCCTGGTCCGGAACGGTCACCGCTTCACCGCCGGACTGGATGACAGCTTTCACGGCGGCCAGGCCGTCACGCGGCTGGTCGACGGAAATCGAGTCGGCGATAGTGGATGCTTTCACTTCCTGAATTTCCAAGGTGGACCAGTCCACAGCTGGATTGTTGTTGCTGCGAATCCGGCGAATGGTTTTGCTGATTGCAGCGCTGCCCTCTGACTGGGCGCAGTCAATTTTTGGCAATTGATCGATCAGGCCCACCGCTTTCAGATCACACCAGCCTTTCCAGATAGCACTGAGAATATTGCCATCCCCGGTGGGCACCACCACCCGGTCCGGCGCCCGCCCGCCCAGTTCCTGCCAGATCTCGTAGGCGACGGTTTTCTTGCCTTCGCGGGTGAAGGCGTTGTAGCCGGTACTGCGGTTGAACCAGCTAAATTCATCGGAGGCGGCCAGGCAGAGGTCATAGGCATCGTCGTAGTTGCCCTGTACCGCGAGTACGCGGGCGCCGAATGCGAGCATCTGGGTGAGTTTTGCCGTGGGCGCGCTGGCCGGCACGAAGACCACGGCGCTCAGACCGGTGGCGGCAGCCAGGCAGGCCAGCGAAGAGCCGGCATTGCCGGTGCTGGCGACAGAGATCACGCCAGCGTCGATATCCAGGGCGCGTGCAACTGCTACCGCGCTGGCCCGGTCCTTGAGCGAAGCGCTGGGGTTCAGCGTTTCGTCCTTGAGATACAGTTTGCGCAACCCGGCCAATTCGCCCAGGCGGGGCGCCGGATACAGCGGCGTGCCACCCACCCGGAGGGGGAAGGGCGATCGAGGCTGTCGCAGGGGCAATAGTGCTGAAAAGCGGAACAGATCCGGGCAGCCTTCAGGGAATTTTCCGCCTATTTCCTTTGCCGCTGCGGCATAGTCATAGCTGATGTCGAGGTTGCCGCCGCAGGCGGGACACAGGAAGCCGTCAAAGTCCGCCGCCTGGTTCGCGGAGCAGGCCATGCAACGGTATCCGTTCATGTTCATGTTATATGTCCCCAACTCCAAATTAAACCCGTAGCCTACATCGTCAATGCCATCAGGGCCTTGGCCGTGTGCATCCGGTTTTCGGCCTCGGGATAGACACGCGACTGCGGCCCGTCGATCACAGCATCAGTCACCTCGCTGCCACGGTCCGCCGGCAGGCAGTGCATGTAAATCGCCCGTTGTTTGGCACGCGCCATCATTGCTTCGTCGCAGATCCAGTGCCGGTACTGCCCGGCAACCTTCATCGCCTCTTCTGGATCGCTGAACAGGGCTTCCGGACCCCAACTCTTGGGATACACGATGTCAGCGTCGGCAAAGGCTTCTTCCATGCTGTCCACCACCTCGAAGTTACTGCCGGAGTTGGCGGCATTTTCACGCGCCAGGCGCATTGGTTCGTCCATCAGGGTGTATTCCGGCGGATGGGCCAGCGTTACGTTCATGCCGTAACGGGTCATCAGCATGATTAATCCCTGTGGGACGGACATTGGCTTGACGTAGCTCGGAGCGTAGGCCCAGGAGACGGCGATTTTCAGGTCACGCAGGTCCTTGCCGAACTCCTCGCGAATGGTCATCAGGTCGGCCAGTGTCTGGCAGGGGTGGTCTACATCGCACTGCATGTTGATGACCGGTACTTTGGCCCATTCAGCCACGTCCCGCATATAGGCTTGTCCTTCGCCGGGTACCGTGTCGTGGCGGATGGCGATGCCGTGACCGTAGCCGGAGAGAATGATACCCATGTCTTTGGGGCTTTCGCCATGCGCGATCTGTGAAGTCTCGGAATCGATGAAATGTCCATGGCCGCCGAGTTGGGTGATGCCGGCTTCGAAAGAATTGCGGGTGCGGGTGGATTTGTCGAAAAAGATCAGGAAGATCGTCTTGTGCGGCAGGTGCAGTGTCTGCACACCGCCTTTGAATTCCTTTTTAAGCTGCTCCGCGGTATCCAGCGCGAGTTCTATCTCCTCGTTGGACCAGTCCTGGGTCATCAGCCAGTCGCGGCCCTTCATGCGGTTGGCTATCGCCTGTGCTTCCTGAATCATTTTTTTCTCCTTGTTACTGGCCTTTATTCCTGTGCGAAGGTCTCTACGAGGGCTGCATAGAAAGCAGCGCAGCGTACCAGGTGTTCAATTTCGACCTGCTCATTCGGGGCGTGTGCAAAGTGTTCGTGGCCGGGGCCGAAGCCAATGGACGGGATGCCGTGCATGCCGGAGGTGGCGACACCGTTGGTACTGAAGGTCCAGAATCCAGTTTCGGGTTCACCCCCGAATACCGTCCGGTAGGCGGATTGCGCGGCCTCCATCGCGGGGTCGTCTTCAGCAACCTCCCAGGTCGGGTAGTACTTGCGGGTGGGGTAGGTCAGCCCGGTGTGGCTAGGTACTGCATAGTCCAGTACGGTCACAGTGGCTTCAGCGGCCTGAACTGCCGGCAGGGCGAGAATTTCCGCTACAGATGTCTCCTCGGTTTCATCCACGGTGAGGCGGCGATCGAGGTGAATTGTGCAGCCGTCAGCCACTGCGCACAGGCTGGGTGAGGTGGAGCGGATTTCGCTGATGGTCACCGTGCCCTTGCCCAGCGGTTGGTGCGGTTCCAGCCGTTGGTTGAGTTTCTCGATGTCAGCGATGATGCCTGCCATCTTGTAAACCGCGTTGACCCCGCGCTCCGGTGCTGATCCGTGGCAGGAGATACCGGAGGTGTGGACTTCCATTTCCATCCGTCCGCGGTGTCCCGCGGTAGATGCGCAGGCTGGTCGGTTCGGTGATCACGACCAGATCGGGCCGCAAGCCGTCTTCGTTGACGATGTACTGCCAGCACAGGCCGTCGCAGTCTTCTTCCTGTACGGTTGCGGTCACGTACAGCGTGACGTTATCCGGGATGCCGGATTTCTTTAGCAGCGCGCCCGCGTAAACGCTCGAGGCGACTCCGCCTTTCATGTCGCTGGCGCCGCGGCCGTAGAGAATTCCGTCCTCGATGTCCCCGGAGAAGGGATCACGGTCCCATAGCGATAGTTCGCCGACATCAACCGTGTCCACATGACCATCCAGCGCGATTACACGTGGCCCCGAGCCGATCCGCCCCAGCAGGTTGCCCATCGGGTCTACGGTGACTTCGTCGAAACCGAGTTTCAGCATTTCCTGGCGGATTCGCTCGATCACGGCGCCTTCTTCGGAACTCAGTGACGGGGATGCGAATGATGTCCTGCATGAATTTCGCCAGGTCTGACTCGATTTCCTTCGCGGCGGTGTAGTAGCTCTGCTGATCTGCATGTTGTTGTTTTCCTGATTGTTGGATGCCCGATTCACAGTTCACCCCCCAGGGTGACTGCGGGAATCGGTTCACGGTCGCCCCATCCCAGTTCGATTTCCAGTGCCCCGCTGCGCATAGCCCGCAGCATTCGTCCTGATCAACCGGCAGGCTGCGTACGCGCACACCGGTAGCGCGGTAAATCGCATTGGTGATGGCGGCGCTGGTGGGAATGCTTGGCAACTCCCCGACACCCTTGGCCCCCCAGGGTCCCGGTAGAGGTTGCGTGTTCCACGATATGCGAGATGATTTTCGGTGTGTGCTTGATGCCGGGCATCTTGTATCGTGCCATCACGCTGGTCCAGGGTTCGCCCTGTTCCTGGATGTAGTGCTCGGTGAGCGCGTAGCCGATGCACATCACGATGCCGCCTTCGACCTGGCCTTCCAGCGTCAGCGGGTTGATGGCGCGGCCGACATCGTGGGCGGCGATTACCTTGTTGACCTGGACTTCGCCGGTGCGCGTGTCGATCTCGCACAGCACGGCCTGGGCACAGAAGCCGAAGGCGAAGTGCATGTCGCCGCCGGTGCCCAGTGGCTGGGTTTTTGGCGCCCGGTATTCGTACTCTGTCACGGTCGGTATGCCGGATTTTGCAGCTTGCTTGATCGCATTATTCAGATTCACGACTTTATTGTTGCTGCTGAATTGACCTGCGGCGAAGCTTACCTCTCCAGGTGCGCAATTCAGTAGCCTGGCTGCCGCTGGCGCAAGTTGTTCTATCAAAGTTCGGGTCGCGTGCCGCGCGGCGTTACCGCTGACAAAGGTCTGGCGGCTGGCCGTGGTCGGCCCGCCATCGGGGCAATGGTCGGTGTCGCCGAGCAGCACATGTACGCGACTGGCGGGAATTCCCAGTTCCTCCGCCACGCAGGCAGCGAGCACGGCTGGCAGGCCCTGGCCCATCTCTGCCGAAGAAGTCCGTACTTCAGCGCGAACACCGATGTCAGATTCCTCGCCAGAACCACTGCCGGAGCCATTATCGGTGTCGGCCCATACCTGGACTTGAGCCGCGGCCTTGTCTGGCGCACCGCCACCGAGACCGGTGTTTTTGTAGCCAATCGCCAGACCCCAGGCAAAACGCCGGTGGCCTTCCTGCCAGGTCCAGCGGAAATCGCCATCACGCATGTCGTGATCGACCCGGTCGATGCACTCGTTCAGCCCGACGCTTTCCCGCATTACCTGGCCGGTAGCGGTCACTGAGCCTACTTCCAGCGCGTTCATACGGCGGAACTCCACCGCATCGAGGCCCAGTTCACCGGCGAGAATATCCATGTTGCTTTCCACCGCGAAACAGCTTTGGGAGACCCCGAAGCCGCGGAAGGCGCCACAGGGCGCGTTGTTGGTGTAAGCGGCGAAGCAGTCTACCTTCACGTGTGGTACATCATAGGGGCCGGATGCATGAGTGGTTGCGCGGGTGAGTACTTTCTCACTGAGACTGGCATAAGCACCGCCATCGCCGTACAGCGTGGCCTCGACCGCGGTGAGCTTGCCATCCCGGGTGGCGCCGGTGCGGATGCGGATGACCGTGGCGTGCCGCTTGGGATGGAACAACAGGCTTTCCTGGCGCGAGTAGAGCATTTTCACCGGTCGCTGCGTCGCCTCTGCAAGCAATGCGACGTGCGCCTGTCCTGCGACGTCCTCTTTACCACCGAAACCGCCGCCCATCAGCGTGGCGATGACACGCACCTGGCCGGGCTCTTTTCTCAGGGCGGCTGCGGCCTGGTCCCGGTCCAGGTAAGGAATCTGGCTGCCGACGTAGATCGAGGTTTTGTCGTGGATCGCGGTCTCGCCGCGTGGTGCATCACGGTCACAAGCCCCGCCAAAGTCAGCGGGGTTGTAGCCGGCGGGTACGCCAATGGCGCATTCCGGTTCAAGGAACATGTGCTCGGTAGTGGGTGTGCGATAGGTCCTGTCAACGATCACGTCCGCCTCTTTGAGGCCGGTTTCGATATCGCCCTTTTTTACCTTGATGTGCTTGAGAAGGTTACCGTCGGGATGGTCTTCGTGCAGTACCGGCGCACCTGGCCGGATCGCCTCCATCGCGTCGGTAACCGCGGGTAGCATCTCGTACTCGACCTGGATCAATTCAACTGCCCGGGCGGCGATATTCTCGGTGTCGGCGGCGACGATCGCCACCGCATCACCGGCATAACGAACCTTGTCACCGCACAGTACCGGCCAGTCAAGGATCACGATGCCGTGCAGGTTCCGCCCGGGAACATCTTCGTGGGTCAGCACGGCCTGCACACCGGGAAGGGCGCGCGCCGCTTCAGTATCTATCGAGCGGATCCGGGCGTGGGGCACGCCCGGCCCGCAGGGTTCGCGCATACAGCATGCCCGGGAATTGGTAGTCGTCGGTGAACTTCGCCTGGCCGCGGATCTTGGCCAGCGCATCCGGGTTGGGCTGCGCCTTGCCGATTTCGTGACCGGCGGTACGGGTGAGCGGGATATAGGGCGGGACGTCCTGGCCCGATGCCTGCCGGATGGCACTGATTATGCTCTGGTAGCCGGTGCAGCGGCAGTAGGTGTCCTTCAGCGCGATCTTGATGTCGCTCTCGGTGACCTCTTCGCCCGCAGCGTGTTTTTCATCCAGCAAGGCCTTGGATGTCATAATCAGGCCGGGTGTGCAGATGCCGCACTGTACCGCGCCGTGGTCCAGGAATGCCTGCTGTAAAGGATGCAGCCGGTCGTCTTCGGAAAGGCCTTCGATGGTCTCCACGCTGGCGCCCTGCGCCTTGAAAGCAGGGTAGGTACAACTGACCACCGGAGTGCCGTCGACCAGCACGGTGCAGATGCCGCACTCGGCCTCGTTGCAGCCGATTTTCGTTCCGGCCAGGCCCAGATCCTCGCGGATGACCTCGGACAGGAAGCGCGACTCCGGAACGTCCAGGCTCACGGCCTGCCCGTTCACTGTCATTTGCAGGCGGCTCATAGGCCGACTCCTTCCGGCACGGCGTGGCCGCTGCGGGCACGCCCGGCAGCAAGGGTCAGAATCAACGGCAATTGTGTGCGGATCATTTGCACGCGGTATTCCTGCGTTGCCCGGTACTTGCTGGTGCGCAGCGTCACAGAATCCAGCACGGCTTCTGCCGCCCGGTCGAACTGCTCTGTCACGGCCGGTCCACCGGTAAGCACCTCCATCGCCGCTTCGGCCAGGTACGGAACAGGACCAGCGGGTCCGAGGCTGACACGCGCTGCTGTGATGGTGTCGCTGTCATCCAGTTGCAATCGCGCCGCCATCGCCATCATCGGCAGGGCCACGCCTTGCGGGCGCATGACGCGGGTGAAGGCCGAAGCCTCATAGGGTCCGGTGGGCCGGAAACGCAGCCGTGTCAGGATGGCCCGGTGATGGTCAATTACGCTCTTGCCAGGCCCCAGGAAGGCATCCTGCAAGGCCATCCAGCGGCTACCGTTGGCATCGGCCACCTCGATTTCCCCGCCGAGGGCCAGCAAACCGATGGTGCCGTCGCCTGCCGGCAGGGCATGCGCCACGTTGCCGGCCAGGGTGGCCACGTTGCGTACCTGTGGTCCGCCGATGACGCCGCAACCTTCCACCAGGCAAGTGCCGTGACGGATGATATTTTCATCACGGACAATCTGTGTGTGCGTCACCGCGCAGCCAATGGTGATGTATTCGTCGTCCATGGTGATGCGGTCGAGTCCGGTGATGTGCGATGGATCTATCATGGCTTCCATCGCCGGGCGCAGTCCTTGCTGGATTTCCAGCAACAGGTCGGTGCCGCCGCCGATCACCTGGGCGCGCCCGTCGTAATGATTGAGCCACTGGACCGCTTCGGCGATTGAATGCGGCATGTGGTAGTTGTTCCAGCAAATTCTGATAAGTAATTCCTCGGGTGATTTCAGTCCTGATTTAGTGAATCCGGCTCCAGATCCGCGCCCCCCGTTCCGCGCAGCGGGCGCGGATGGCCTCTTCATCCAGGTGCGGCAGGCGGCCTTCGTCCACGATCACACGGCCGCGCGCAATGGTCGTGCGGACTCGCGCAAAACTCAGGCCAAATAGCAGATGTCCGTAGAAGGTGTCAGCGTTCAACGGCGCAAATGGCACGTACTCGGGAATCATGATGTCGGCCAGTTGGCCCGGCGCCAGCGCACCGCGCGGCTCGTGGAACAGGCGGTTGGCGATGGTCCGGTTGTTCTCCAGCAGGATCAGGCAGGCCTCGCCAAAGGCCAGGGTGGGGTCCTTGTGCTCGCTGCGCTGGTGCAGGTACATGGCGCGGGCCTGGGAGATCAGGTGTGAGGACATGCCGTCTGTGCCGACCCCGACGGTGACACCGTGTTTCAGAAAATCCAGGATCGGCGACACGCTGAGCCCGTTGTTCATGTTGGATTCGGGATTGTTCACCAGCATCGAACCGGTGGAGCGCAGCAGGTCCATTTCGCGGGGGATCGAGCAGGCTGCCGTGCACGAAAATGGTTTTCTCGCCGGGGATGCCGAAAATCCAGCAAGCAGTCCATGATCCCCTTGCCGTAGCGTTCCATCGTGAGCCGTACATCGATCTCATCCTCGGCCACGTGGATGTGGAAAGCCGGTATCCAGCGCATGCCCGGCATCGGCGCAACGCTGCAGCGTTTTGGCGCCCAGCGTCATCAGCGCGTGCATGCCGAACAGGGCGGCCATCTGGCCGTCAGCCGGATTCGAGGCACTTGCGAATCCAGCGTTCATTCTCCTCTATTCCTTCTCCCTCGCGGTTGCGGTCCGACACCTCGTAACTGAGGCAACCGCTCAGTCCCACGTCCCTGAACGCCCGTTCGACCTGGTCAAGACTGCCGTCAACGCAGGATGGGGAGGCGTGGTGGTCGATTATCGTGGTGCAACCGGCCCGGGCGGCATCCATCAGGGCAAGTAGAGCGGAGTAATAAACGTCCCCGGAATCCAGTGCCATGTCGAGTTTCCACCACAGCTTCGAAAGAATCTCTTCGAAGTTCCGGGGCGGCGAACCCGGTGGGGTGAAACCGCGCGCAAAGGTGGAATAAAGATGATGATGGGCATTGATCAGGCCCGGCATGACGACGTTGCCGCGGGCGTCTATGGTGCGGTCTGCCGGGCGTTTGAGGGTGGATGATTCACCGACCTCGACGATGTACTTGTCCTCGATGTATACGCTGCCGTTGTCGATGAAGCGGTTGGCTTCATCGAGCGTCACCAGAAGTGCGTTGGTGATCAGCAGGGAACTCATCTTTGTTCTCTCTCGAGTTCAGGAATTAAATCCGGATTTGTAGAATCATTCAGTCTGAAGGTATTTTTACCGTTTCGCGTTGACTGTGTCCACTGGTCCGCATATTGCAGGTTCGCATGCGAATGAAGTAACCCGGCGTTGGGAAGCGGAGGTGGCTGGCTGTCTTCAGGACACGCTCAAGCCATCCCTGGGCGCTAATCGGCTGTTCCCGACAGCCCGATTGTCCTGAAGACAGCCAGCCACCTCCGCTTTACGGCACGGCCTTCTTCCACATCAACTTTTTACACTTTTGCCCCTCCCACCGGCAGTACACTAGTATCCCGGGTGGGTAATTCTGCCCCTTGGCGGCAAGGTCGGCGGGCAGCGCGGCAGGCAGGTAGGGCAGGGACTGCCTGAGTCCCGTTCAGCAGCACATACATCGCTGCACAGGGCTCCAGGGAAAGCGTATCGCCGTTGCGGGCGCCTGCTGCAGCTTCGACCCGTTCAAGTTCGAAGGTGTCCGGGTCCAGCCGGGCACTGAACAACGGGCCCTGGTAATCCAGCTTTCCGCCCCTTTTCCCGTTCAATCTCAATGCGGTGTGTTTCGCCCGCCCAGCGTGCGTCCATCGCCCAGTGGCCCGCATCCCGGAATACCATGAAGGCATTGTCCTCCTGCGCTTCGAATTCCGGGCGGTCGAGGTAGAGTCTGGGCTTATCCCGGTATGGCTCGCCCGCGGTAGGGCAGAAGGTGGTGCAGTTCCCGCACTCGTTGCAGAAATCCGTCAGCACGGCGATCTGGAAAGCCTGCTCCACGCGCCAGGCCTTGCCGGAACCCGGTCCGGATACCATCCTGACCGAGTTGCAGGTCGGGCAAAACTACTTCGAAGGGCCCGGTTTGCCAGGTTTGCAGGGCCAGGTTGGGGCAGACCCCGACGCACAGGCTGCAGAACTCGTTGCAATCAAGACAGCGGGCTGCCTCGGCGCGCGCCTGCTCCTCGTCGTAGGTGAGCATGACCTCGTTGAAATTGTGCCGTTCATCGAGTGCAGTGTGCGGCACGGGAACCCGCCATTGCCGGCTGCTGCGCCTGAGCAGCAGCTCTGCAGTGTCAAAAGGCTGGGCCGGCTGCGTATCAGAAGTTGTTGATTCAGAATTGCCCTGGCGATGGCCTTACCATCGGCTGCGGCCTCGACGATGGAGGAGGGCCCGTCGTTGACCACGTCACCCGCCCTGCATACACCCCGGGCACCGAGGTCTCAAAAGTCTCCGGATCGGCCTCGATATAGCCCCACCGGTTGACTGCAATCGGCTCTTCATCAAAGAAATCCAGGATGGCGTGCTGGCTGATGGCCAGGATCAGGGTATCCAGCGGTACCTCGAAATCGGAATCCGGTACTTCGTAAGGAATCTTGCGGCCGGAGGCATCCACCTCGCCCCGGTATTCCATACGCCGGCACAGCAGCGCCCGCAGCGCACCGTCTTCGATGATCAACTGCTGCGGTTTCGCCAGTTCCAGCACTTCGACGCCTTCCCCGGTCAGCAGCGCCACTTCCTCGCGGTCGGCCGGCATTTGGTCAATGGTGCGCCGGTAGATCACGCTCACCCGGCTGTCAGACTGGCGCCAGGCGGTGCGCGCGCAGTCCATGGCTGTGTCACCCGCACCGATGATGCCGACGCGCTGTCCAATGTGGGCCGGTTGTCCCTCCTTTGCCTGCCGCAGGAAATACAGGGCATCCATAACCCCTTCGCATTCCTCCCCGGCTAGCCCCAGTTTCTTGCCCAACTGGGCGCCAACCATGATCACCACGTGGTCAAATCCCTGGCGGCGAAGTTGCGAGAGATGGATGTCCTGTCCCGCCTTAATGTTGTAGTGGATCTGCACACCGAGTTTTACCAGGCGATCGAGGTCCTGGTCGAATACCGCCTGGGGAAGCCGGAATTCGGGGATGGCGCCGCCGACCATTCCACCCGCGTAGGAGTGCATTTCAAAGATTTCGACCGCGCATCCGGCCAGCGCCAGTTCCGATGCCGCCGCCATGCCGCCGGGGCCGGCGCCGATAATTGCAACCTTTTTTTCCCCAATTTTTTTCCCCTGTAGCGGCGCATGGGTGTGTGAGCCGGGCTGTTCCTCGCGATCCATAATGAAACGCTTGATATCACGGATGGCCAGCGGTTCATCCAGGTGGGTGCGAATACAGGTGGTCTCGCACAGGTGGTCGCATACACGCCCCAGGGTGGAGGCGATGGGATTATCGGCCAGGGTCAGGCTCAGTGCCTCATCAAAATCACCTTCCCGTACCGCCTTCATGTACTGCGGTACCTTCTGATTGACCGGGCACTGATCGACGCAAGGCGCCTGGATGCAGTCGAACAGGTCCAGCTTGCGCCGGGTCTTGCTGTGGGAAGTGAAAAACGCGGCTTTCTTCAGCTTGTACTCTTTGCTGGTCTGTTCCGCGTAGCGGCGTAAGTTGAAGCGGGCGCTGGTGTGGATTTCTCCGGGGCCAGCGTCCGCGGGGGCTTGCTTGAGAATAAATTCGTCGATATTTGCTGCATTCGCGTTCTCGCAGGCATCGCGAACCAATTCGAGGTACTGGAGCAGGCGCAGGTAGCCGCCGGTCTTCAACAGGTCGGAACAGACCGTGATGGTTTGCATGCCCGCTGCCAGCAGGTCCGGTGCATTGAAACAATCCGCACCGGCCGAGAATGACATTGGCAGATCACCGTCGAATTCTTCCGACAGAACGTGAGCCAGGTTCACCGTGATCGCGTGCAAGGGGCGCCCGGAGAGATACATCATTTTTTCCGCCGGATCGAACACGGTGCGGAAATTCTCTACTTCGAGCGTGTTGCTGAGTTTCACACCGAAGGCCAGGCCGAGTTTGTCTGCCTCGGCCCGCAATGTATACAGCATCGGCACCGCTGCCGCGTATTCCAGGTCGTGTTCGAAGGCGGAATCCGGAACCACGACATCGTTGTACCCCAGGTCATGGTGCAACAGCCTGCGCACCCGTTCGGGGCCCAATAACGTTGGGTTGCACTTGACGAAGGTGTGCAGCCCCTGTTCTTTCATCAGGTAGGCGCAAATGCGTTCGATCTCGCCGGGCGGGCAACCATGCATCGTGGACAGGGTCACGTTGTCGGAAATACGGTCGGGGATTTCCAGTGACCTGACTTCGGGGTAAAAACGCGCCACCTGGTCAACCAGGGTTTGTTTATACGCAGAGCAGTCCCGCATCTGCTGCAGGAACCACTGCATATTTGGTTTCCGGATTCCCGCGAGGTCGTAACCCACGCTGAGATTAAATACGATGCCGGGTGATTCGCCCGGGAAACCGAGCTTGTGGTGCAGGGCGTGGATCAGTACCCAGGCGCGAAGATATTCGTCGAAAGACTGGAAGATTTTCAGTTCCTGTGACCACTCGACATTGTAACCTTCGTCCTCCATATCGATGCAGGGCTTGGATACATTGAGCACATCCAGCGTCTGTACCGTTTTCAATTCGATATAGCGCGCACCGCACAACCACGCCGCGACAATATTCTGCGCCATCTGCGAGTGGGGCCCCGCGGCCGGGCCGAACGGGGTATCCAGCGGATGG